>JGI994J12354_10000207_pt1 | contig 57609 bp, 47 predicted proteins | sample IntmicLarv3ML3BL_FD_12354 | JGI IMG/M metagenome (IMG submission 12354) | reverse complement strand
AAAGAGCCTTTACTCAAAAATTTGCGTAAAGGCTCTTTCTTATTTTGTCAATTGATAATGCACACTTGTGAGCAATCATGCTGGATTTTTGGGCACAAAGCCTGTCCAAATTACCTATACCCATCAATACATACTGCCCACTCAATATATGCCTCCGGATAGAGCCTACTATGATCAACATTTCCATAAAATTTTGCTGTCATTGGTATCTTTTCTCTACTCAGTAAAAATTCTTTTATATACCTGCTATTTTGATAATCAATTTCCATATCAGCGAGTTCTGATTCCGTACAATTGAGGTGTTGGGTAGCAATTTCTTTAGGGGAAAGTGTTTGCCTTGCACGACTATAATAAAATCCATGCAAAATATCAGTCATATGCTCATCGCGCCAATGTAGAAAACGTTCAAATTGCAACAATGCCATTTTTAAAATTTCATCTGTAATTAACCACACATAATAAACCTGCTCAGGTTCATAGCCTCTATAGGTGCCATGGTCACATTCAAAATAGCACAACTTGCCGTTGTAGTACGCATAACCACTAATAGGACCATCATACCAATCTTCTATAAAAATAATTTTATCGCCCATAGCTACACCCACTCAAAATAACTATTTTCGCTATTCGACTAATTCGCCTAAGCTATCTTTACGCTATCAGCTACTCACAATTCGGCGCCAGTAGTAATTTTTCCAGTACCATCTCTGCTCCGACCCCGCTCTTCAAGGCCAAGTCTGCCTCTGCCAAGCCCAGCATCAAGCCTTCTGCTTGAGCTTTTGTCATGCTCCTAGCTGTGCGGAGCAACCGATCCACCTGAAAGGGTCTTATCCCAACTTGTGAGGCGATGCGATCTTTGGATTCATTTTCCAGTACTTTTACCTGCCAAAGATTTCGCACATGCCAAGTAAACAGTCCCAGCAATTTCAGCGGTGCTTCGCCATTTTTTAAAAGATCTCCCAAAAAAATCAAGCTCTTTTCTACGCCGCCGCTACCCCAAGCATCCAGCAATTTAAAAGCAGAAATCTCCGGCAATTCTGAAAGCAAGCTCTCCACCTCTTCTTTGCTTAATGGATTGCCTTGCTGATAAAGCCACATTTTTTCAAGTTCCTGCCGAATCAGCCCCACCGAGACCCCTTCCAGCAAGTCCCATTGCCCCATTAGCCATTGAAAACCGTCCGGGCGAAATTGCAGATTCAGCTCTTTTGCACAGTCCTGCACATAGCTTTTCAACCCCTGCCCTTTTAAAAGCTCTCCTTCTAAAAGAATTCCGGTTTTGACGATTTTTTTATAGAGACTTCCCCGTTTATCAGCCTTTACAGCCTTGATGATTACCCTGGATTCTTCCGGCAATTCATTTAAAATATCGCCGATTTTACTCTCCTCTGCCTTTCGTTCCTCGCTTTTTTTGTCCGAACCGAACCACTGTGAATCTTCAATAATCCCTAAGGTCTGAGTTGAAAAAAAGCCCGGTGATGCCAATGCCACCGCAAGCTCATCCGCCGTCGGATTTTGAGCAAATCGTATCACATCCCGCTCTTCTTCCGGTGAAAAAGCTTCTTCAATAATTTTTTGCTCTGCCAACCAAAGCTGATAGCGATCTTCCCCCACCAAAAAATAAACCTGTCCTAAAGGCTCTTTTCTTTTCAAAAACTCCAAAATGCTCATGGTGCTCGCTCCTACCTATTTGTTGTTTCCACCCAATACCTCTCGCCATCGGAATATAAAATAATCCGACCCTGTAAATCGGTTCGGTAAACTTCACTTCCTACAGCTTTAAGCCGTCCCAGCGTCTGAATCGTCGGATGCCCAAATCGATTCGCCTCGCCAACCGAAATCATTGCAATTTGAGGCTTTAATTTCTGCAATAATTCTACACTACTGCCATTTTTTGCGCCATGATGCCCTACTTTTAAGCCGGTAATCTCCCGAATTTCCGCTTGCCCCAAAAAGGCTCTTTCTTCTTTGCTTTCCATATCGCCGGTAAACAAAAAAGTATGATTTCCATAAGAAACCTCGATAATCTGAGACCAGCTTTTTTCCTTTTCCGGCGGCTGAGCTAAAATTTTAAATTTTACCTCATCTAAAATTATCTCATGCCCAACCGACGGCGTCACGATTTTCTTTTCAATTCCTTCAAATCGGCTCAAAGCCCCCAAAGGCGCCCACATCTCACCAACCGAAAATCGCTCCATCACTGCTTTTGCGCCTCCGGCATGATCCTCGTCCCCATGGCTAATAATCAAGAGGTCAATCTCCCGCACCCCGGTTTGCCAAAGATACGGCGCCACCACTCGCTCGCCGATATTAAAATCAGTCTGTACACCGGGAATCCCACCGGTATCTACCAAAATCGACTGGCCTTTAGGAGTCCGAATTAAGATTCCATCCCCTTGACCCACATCAATCACGTGAATTTCCAAAGTGCCGGAAGGCTCTATCCACCAAAGCCGATAAAAAAGGCAGCCCAGTAGCAGACTTCCTAAAATCCCCAGCCCAATACCCTTTCGATTCTTTAGAGCAAAAGCTCCAAAAAGGCCAACGACTCCTATATAGTATATCATCCCACTCCATAAACCCATCGCCGGAAGCGGCAAAAGAGCCCAAGAAATTTTTGCCAATAGCCGCATTCCCTCCAAGCCTGCCCCCAAAGAAAGACTCGCCAATACCCAAAAAATCTGCCCAAATCCTTCCCACACAAAATACAGCACACTTCCCAGAAGTCCGAAAATCAATGCCGCCTCAAAGAAGAACAGTAGCACCAAATTAGACATCGGCGCGACCAAACTCATCTCTTGAAAATAAGCCGCCATAAACGGCAAACTCATCAATTGCGCACTTACCGTAAAAATCAACGGGCCTCGCCAAAAATTCCAGACTGTTTTTTCTTCCTTCAGATAAGGAAGAGCGATTACCAGCCCCAAAGTCGCTGCAACCGACAGCTGAAAACTCACATCGTAAATCCAGCGAGGCTCCCAAATGATCATGCCCAGTACAGTCATCGCAAAAATTCGCTGATTGCTCCGATCCCGCTCCGCCCCATAAGCCAAAGCCAGCCCCAGCGCCATCCAAAAGGAGCGAACCACCGGCGGCGGAAATCCACATAAAAAACTATAGAACAGTAGTACAAGCACGCTAATTCCCGCAATATACTTAGATCTTAAACGAAATAGCGCCCCCAACCACAAAAGGCCTCCGAAAAGCACTGCCAAATGAGTCCCCGACACCGACAAAATATGGGTTAATCCAGTCGCCACGAAAAGCTCCCGCAATTCAGGAGAAATACCCTCGCGACCGCCAAACAAAACGCCTCGTAAAAGGTTAGCATCCCGCTCAGGCATCCGTTTTTCCATTTGGGAAACAAAAAATGTCCGAATTTCAAAAGCCCAGCCAACTCCCTTTTGCTCCCATTTCGGCTCCCAGCAAATCGCCTCAGACCCGGATACTCTGAGGGTTCGGAAAATTCCTCGACCGGATTTTTCCTGCCAGACCAGCCACGGACCCGGATTGCGATATTGCTCCCGAATCCGAAGATTACCCTGAATTGTAACCCCATTTCCATCACGCCACAGCATCTGCTCTTCTCGGCTTAGTGGCGACAGCCAAAAGGAAACCTCGCCGGTCGCTATACTTTTCTGAGAATTTATCTCTTTTTCTTTTACCACTAGCCGCCCCCGCAAATGCCCCTTACCATCTGCCTCGCCATATTGCACATCTGTCAAATAACCGGATAAGCTAATTGCCCCCGGCTCATGAAGTCCAATTTCATTTTCGGAAAAACCGGAAGAATTAATCGACAAAGCCGCTCCGAAAAAGAAAAAAAAAAAAAAAAAAAAAAAAAAAAAAAAAAAATTAGTCCGGCACTCAAATAAATAATAAAAAAACTTTTTTCTTCAGACCCCAAAAAAATCATGCCAGCCAAACAGGATAGTAACGGAATCCAAAATACATCTACTTTTCTCATTCCACAATTACCTTGCTTCGTAGAGCTTCTAATCTTTTCGCACCGATTCCCTTAATCTGCCTCAATTCATCGACATTCCTAAATGAACCGCTGCTGCTTCGATATTGAAGAATACGGTCTGCCAGCACCGGACCAATTCCCGGCAACTCCAAAATTTTCTCCCGTGGCGCTTGATTTAAAAGTAATTTTCCATCTCGATAATAAGAGATTTCCTGCACTACCTGCTCTTCAATTTCTTCTAATTGAGCCGCTTCAAGAACTGGTAGATCCATCCGAGGCGGTCTTTCATATTCGCGATAAAAGAGAAGTCCAAAAAGCAAACCGGATAGAACAAATAAGATTTTCCAATGCCTAAACGTCCACATTCTCTCTTCTCCCTTCGCTTTTATATTTAAAGATATTTTCTTGATACCGTTCTTATTTTCCTGCCTCGGCTTTCAGTGCTTGAACGATTTCATAAAAAATCCGAACCCATTGCTGAGCTCGGACTCATTATTTATTTTGCTAAAACATATATTTATAGAATTTTTTATCTACAGTCATGACCGGAAAATTTGTCGGAAGATCAGATTTATTAATTTCTATGAAATGATTTTTTTCATAGAATCGATGTGCAGCTTTAAATTCATTAGTAGTGCCTAAAAAAAATGAGGTGTATTTTTTCTCTTTTCCCCATGTTAACATTTTATCCCAGAGTAATTTTGACGCATCCGAGGCACATCCACGAAATTTTGAATCTATAAAAAATTTTCTCAAAGCCCCATTTCCATTCCCTAAATCAATAAGTGCAAAAGTACCTACTACAACACCTTCCACAAGAGCTATAAAAAAAGCACCGCCATTTATTTGATAAATATTCTCAACGTCAAACAAATCCGGCTGTTCTTCTAATGTTATATCTATTCCGAACTCGTCTCTTTGAATCGATATTATTAAATTATTAACTTGGCTTTGATATTCAGATGCATATGAAATAATCTCTACATTTTTCAAAAATACTCCCCCTTGCTCTAATTTCAAATAACGTTTTAGCTCTATTTTCTCGCTGTTTCTCTCATCTCCTCTTTTTATTTGTTTGTCGAATTGATTCTGTAAAAAATCCGAACCCATTACTGAGCTCGGATTCACTTATTTTATTAAGACTTAATCACGATATTTACCAATTTCCCCGGTACCGCAATCACTTTCACGACTTCTTGACCGAATAAATATTTTTTCACCTTTTCCTGTTCCATTGCCAAGGTTTCCATTTCTTTTGCATTAATACCATTCGGCACAGAAATACGCTCCCGCACCTTGCCATTAATTTGAAGAACTACCTCAATCTCATCCTGTACCAAAGCCTCTGCATCAACCAGTGGCCAAGATTGCCCATGAACACTGCTTTCATAGCCGCAACCATGCCACAATTCTTCCGTCAGATGAGGCGCAAAAGGAGCCAACAGAATCAGACTATTCTGAACGACTTCCTGCAAAATCGCCGGACGAACTTTCTCCAGCTCTTCTCGGTGCTGATACATCTCATTGACCAATTCCATTACCGAGCTGATTGCAGTATTAAAATTAAATCGATTTCCTACATCGGAAGTTACCTTTTGAATCGTAGTATGAAGTTGGCGGCGCAGGCTTTTTTCGATATCATTCAGGCTTTCTTGCCCGGCATTGCTCCCGGTAGCCATCGCATAATTTCGAATGATTCGCCAGTAGCGCTGCAAGAAGCGGCTCGCGCCCTCCACCCCTTGATCGCTCCAATCCAAATCCCGCTCCGGCGGCGAGGCAAAAAGGATAAAAATTCTTGCGGTATCTGCCCCATATTTTTCAATGATTTCATCGGGCGAAACCACATTCCCCTTTGATTTCGACATTTTCGAGCCATCTTTGATAACCATTCCCTGGGTCAGCAAATTCTGGAAAGGCTCATTCGCTGCAACCAAGCCGGCATCTTTTAAGACTTTCATAAAGAAGCGTGAGTACAACAAATGCAAAATTGCATGCTCAATTCCGCCGATGTATTGATCCACCGGAGACCAATAATTTACCGGGCTGGTTCCAAAAGGATGCTGCTCATTTTTCGAATCCGTAAACCGCAGGAAATACCAAGAGGAGCACATAAATGTGTCCATCGTATCGGTTTCCCGCTCTGCATAGCCGCCACAAGTCGGGCAAGTCGTTTCAATAAAGCTTCGCTCCCGCTTCAATGGAGAAATATTGTTTGTAAATTCCACATCTTCCGGCAATTTTACCGGTAAATCTTCCTTGGGAACCGGCACAATTCCGCATTTTTCGCAGTAAATCATCGGAATCGGTGCGCCCCAATAGCGCTGACGACTTATCAACCAATCCCGCAATCGAAAATTGACCCGATGCTTGCCTTGATTTTTGCCTTCCAAGACTTGGGTTATTTTATTCCGAGCCTCTTCCGAGGTCAGCCCGTCAAATTCACCGGAATTCACCAAAATTCCGTCTTCTACATAGGCTTCTGCCAGAGGGGCGCTCAGGCTTTCCTCTTTATTTTGAATCACCATTAAAATCGGCAATTCATATTTCGTAGCAAATACGAAGTCCCGCTCATCATGCCCCGGAACACCCATTACTGCGCCGGTTCCATAATCATACAGTACATAATTGGCAATCCAAATCGGCACTTCCTGATTCGTCAACGGATGAATCGCATAAGCACCGGTGAATAGCCCCTCTTTTTCCACGTCTTGACCGACTCGCTCTACCTCGCTCTGCTCTCGTACCTTCTTCACAAAAGCTTCAATTTCGCTTTTCACTGCGCTGGTCTCAGCGATTTTCGCCACCAACGGATGCTCCGGCGCTAAGACCACATAAGAAACTCCCATCAAAGTATCCGCCCGAGTTGTATAAACCGGAATCGGCTCGCCATCCTTTGTAGAGAAGGATAATTCTGTACCAACGCTTCGGCCAATCCAGTTTTCCTGCATCGTCCGAACCCGCTCCGGCCAGCCTTTAAGCTCTTCAATATCCGCCAGCAATCGATCTGCATAGTCGGTAATTTTCAAGAACCATTGCTCTAAATCTTTTTTATGCACTTCGCTATCACAACGCCAGCATCGTCCATCAATGACCTGCTCATTTGCCAGCACAGTTCCGCATGAGTCACACCAATTGACCGCCGCATTTTTCCGATACGCCAAACCTTTTTCGTACATTAAGAGAAAAAGCCACTGAGTCCAGCGGTAATAATCTTCATTGCAAGTAGCGACTTCCTTTTCCCAGTCATAGCTAATTCCCAGCGCCTTGATCTGTTTTTTCATGCTCTGAATATTCTGGCGAGTCCAAATCGCCGGATGAATATTATTCTGATGCGCCGCATTTTCCGCCGGAAGTCCGAAAGCATCCCAGCCCATCGGATGAAGCACATTAAAGCCCTGCATTCTTTTAAAGCGAGCTACCACATCGCCAATCGAATAATTACGGACATGCCCCATATGGATATTTCCGGACGGATAAGGAAACATCTCCAACACATAGTACTCCGGGCGAGTGCGGTCTAAGTCGGCGTGAAATGTATGAGCATTTTCCCACTTCTCTTGCCACTTTCCTTCAATTTCTTGAGGAATATACTTTTCATTAATCATCGTCAATTCTCCCCTTTTTAGATTCACTGCTTCAACGATATACCCTCACATATCAAAATAACTCATTTCACTATTATACGAAGAAAATTGCCTTGCAGTCAATCATAAGAACGACTTTTTCTATTTTTCCAGCTCTGCTAAAAGTTCGGTCATTACCTCGCCAATCTCCCCTTGAATCACGACTGACGCCGTAGCCTCACGGCCTGTACGGTCTCGATTGATAATGCCGAAAGCCTGAGTGCGAAACGGTACCTCCGCTGCCGGATAAACCGACAAGCTAGAGCCCAGCACCAAACAAAAATCTGCTCGCCCCGCCTCAGACCATGCAACATCAAAATCCTTCGCCATTCCATCTCCAAAAAGAACTACATTCGTCCGAAGCAAGCTATTACAGCAAGCTGATTTCGGCAATTCATCCCGACGAATCGGCTCCATCATCAGCTCGTGAGGATAAATTTGTTCACAATTTGAGCAGCGACAGGTACGGATATGCCCGTGGACTTCAAGCACCTGCGGCGAACCGGCCATCTGGTGCAGCCCGTCAATATTCTGGGTTACCACCGCATTACAATAGCCCAGTTCCGCTAGCCTTGCCAGCGCCTTATGCCCCGAATTCGGTTCCCTATTTTCCAAAGAAGCTACAAAATTCATATAATCTCTGCCAAAGTTTTTCGGATTGCCTCGAAGCGCACTGACTGATATTTTCGCCGGATCCATCTTTTCCCACACCCCGGTACTGGGGGAGCGATAATCGGGAATCCCACTCTCTGTCGAAATCCCCGCCCCGGTGAACGCAATCGGGTAAGATGCCTTTTTTAAAAGCTCCGCCAACAATTTTACTTTCTCAGACCTTGATTCACCCATCTTAAGTTGCCTCCTTTTTCTTTCCAAAATTCGCTGAAATGCCTTTTTGTCTGCCTCGCTATCGGTTATACTAAAGAAAATAAATTTCCAATTAAAGAGGATAAACACATGAAAATTTTTGCCATTGCAGACTTACACTATTCGGGCATTCCGCCCATAAAACCTATGGAAATATTCCACCCCATGTGGAAAGATCATCGGGATAAAATCCGAGCTTCTTGGCTAAACCAAGTCAGCGCCGAAGATACTGTATTGCTCGGTGGTGATACTAGCTGGGCTCTCAAAATGGGCGATGCCCAAAAAGATTTGGATGAACTTGCCGATTTACCGGGGAAAAAAATCCTGATTCGCGGCAACCACGATTATTGGTGGCAGACCCAAGCCAAAATGAAAAAACTCTACGACGAGCGGCTTACTTTCTTGCAAGCCGGCGCTCTTCTCTTGCCCAATGGGGTTGCAATCGGCGGCACCCGAGGCTGGAAGATTCCCGGCGATCCCCATTTCGCTGAAGAAGATGTGCCAATCTTAGCTCGGGAGCTCCTGCGAATTGAGATGGCGCTTCAAGAGCTTAACCGCTTACCGGCTCACAAGCGAATCTTACTTCTCCACTTTCCGCCGGTCTGGCGAGAAGATTTCCCTACAGACATCAGTAGACTCATCGCACGCTATCCTGTTGATTTTTGCCTATACGGACACTTGCATGGCGAAACTATCGCCGAGCTAGCACCGACCTGCACACCGGAAGGCCTACCTTGCCGACTGCTCTCCTGCGACGCCACTCAATTTGAACTCCTCCGCATTTTTTAGGCCGCCAGTCGCAAAATCCACTTTCCCAATTTGTCCAAATAAATTAAAATCCCCAGTAAAATCAAGAGAACTCCAGTCATTTTTTGAATCCAAGGCAAAAATTGATTAATCCCTCTAATTCGACGAAAGAGCTGATTAAAAAATATCATCAATACCCCAAAAGGAATCCCAAATCCCGCCGCATAAGCACTCAATAGCGCTAGTCCTGCAGTCGGCTGTTCACTATTTCCTGCAACTGTCAAAATCGCCGCCAAAATCGGCCCGCTACAAGGAGTCCAGCCCACAGTAAAAGCCATGCCAAAAAGAAAAGCTCCCAAATATCCTTGAAAACGACCGGCTAAAAAAGGGCGATATTCTCGTTGAAGTACGCTTCGGCCTCCCAATCCCAGCAGAAAAATCCCCATACAAACAACAAAAATCCCACTAATTTTCACAAGCCAACCGCGGTACTCAAAAAACAATGCCCCCAAGAAGGAAGCAATGCTTCCCATCACCAGAAAAACAACTGTAAAGCCGCACCAAAACGCAAGACATTTCCTGATATTAACCCGCCCTTTTGCCTCAGTCTCTTCCTCTTCAAAAAAGGCAATTAAGCTTGGTAAAAGCGGCAATGTGCATGGAGAAAAAAACGACAGCAAGCCGCCGGCAAAAGCTATCGCCAGAGTAATTGATTCCACCACCATCTTACAGTCCCAGCACCGATTCCAGCTCCTTCGCAGTCACCACCCCGACTTTTCGATAGATAATGATACCATCTCTGTTCACTACCAAAGTCGTGGGAATCGCCGTTACCCGATAATAATTCGCTGCATCCCCGGTCGGATCAATCACCGGGCTTAAGTTAAGCCCCTCGCTTCGCATAAAGCTCCGAATCGTCTGGGGCGATTCTTCTAGCGACACCAAATACATCTCCACACCGGGGTGTTTTTCACTAAATTTTTGAAATTCCGGCATTTCACTTCGGCAAGGCGGACACCATGTCGCCCAGAAGTTAATCACCATCGGATAGCCCTGATGACCTAGCCGAAACTTTTCCCCATCCAAAGTCATCGCATCAAAAGTCGTCAGCTCATCTCCTTGCATAATGCCTTTCTTCGCTGAAACTACCCCCATACCCATCGATACAAATAGCATCGCCACAAGCAAAATTCCGACAATCTTCCCAAGTCTTTTCCTCATCCCAAGCCTCCTGCATAAAACCTTATTTTCTAAAATTCCTTACTCATATTTTACTCTAAAAACCATCTCTCGGTAAATGTTTTCACCCAATCTTGCAAAAATTTATCGTTATAACAAACATTTTTGATAGTTTCATCAATTCTGCTGAACAATTCGTGATATAATATAAAACAGTTTTTACTATGGGAGGAAAATTCATGCACCCCTACCTATTTTTCATCGGGGATTTCCCAATCCGCGCCTATGGATTAATTCTAATGAGTGCCATTTTATTGGCAATTTTAGCAGCTTATTTTTTCGCCCGCCAAGATGGACGGTGGCACAGCCACATTCTTGACATCGGACTTTATTGTGGGCTTGCCGGAATTGTCGGCGCCCGGCTCTGGAACGTATTTTTCTTTGACTGGAGCTATTACCAACATCACCTAATGGAAATCCCCTTCGTCTGGCAAGGGGGCATGGCGATTCAAGGTGGCATAGTCGGTGGCGTACTTGCCGGTTATTGGTACACAAAAAAGCACAATATTGACTCTTGGGCTTTTGCAGATATCGTTGCCGCTCCGGCACTCATCCTCGGACAAGCCATTGGTCGTATGGCAAATGTAATGAATGGCGATGCGTTCGGGCATCCTACCGGCGGCGACTTCGGTATCCTTTATAAATCCGGCACTCTCGCCCGAAAAGTCTACGGTGACCAACCTCTTTGGCCCGCGGAAATTTGGGAAAGCCAGCTGGATATCGTCATCTTCATACTTATTTTAGGCATGAGAACCCTCAACCACGCTAAAGGACAGGTCTTTGCGCTCTATGCAATGCTGTATTCTCTCCTGCGATTTGGCTTGGAGTTTTTGCGAGGCGATTATGTAAGCCTCACCGTGGGCTTAAAATCTGCCCAAGTCACTTCACTCATTTTCTTTGTTATCGCTCTGGGCTGCTTCTTATGGAGCGGTTACCGGGAAAAAAAATTACCTTTTGGCCCTTGGCTTATACCGGAAGTAGAATCTGATATTCCTCAGCCAAAAGGCAAAAAACGATCAAAATAAGGAGCTTTTTTTCTTATGAATTTTGTTTTTGATTTAGACGGCACCATCTGCTTTGATGGCCTGACTATTAGCGAGGAAATTTCCTCAGCCCTGCAAGAGTTAGTCGAACAAGGACACCAACTCCATTTCGCCTCAGCCCGGCCAATCCGCGATATCCTCCCGGTTCTGCCACCAGCTCTTCAGTCCTGCAATATGATCGGAGCGAATGGCGCGCTCGTTTCAAAAGGGCGAGAGATTTTATCGGTTCAATCTTTTGATGACATTGAGCGAGATTTACTGATTTCCTGCCTAAGAACCTACCAAACCACCTACATGGCAGACAGCATCTGGGATTATTCCTTTACCGATGAGGAATCTCACCCGCTTTTCCCTTTAGTTGATGTAGATAAAACCACCGAAAATATGCCGATTTCAAGACTTGACCCTCTCGTTAAAGTTTTAATTCTCAGCACCACAAATATTTACGAGCTCCAAGAATTTTTAGATGTCCTCGATGTTTCTCTTACCCAACATCAGGGTAGCAATGCCATTGATGTCAGCCCTAAAGGCGTCAATAAATGGAGCGGTCTTAAAAAATTTGAGTTGCCCCCCAAAAGTTTTGTCGCCTTTGGCAATGACCTCAATGACCGATTATTTCTGCAAAATGCTCAGCAAGCAGTCTTGATTGGCTCCCATCCGGAGCTCCTCCCCCACTTTACTGACTCCATTCCTCTGATTGGCGATTATAAAAAAGCCATCAGCGAAAAAATACGCTCCTTTCTCTAGAAAATCTACTTTTTTATGTCATTCATTGCAGAATTAACTCACTACATATAAAATAAAATTAGTAAATATAATAATGTAGGAGGTAGCCATTATGCTTAAAAAATTTGCCCCATTTCTACTGGGAGCTCTGATTGCTCTGATACCGGCAACCATTCATGCCGAAAGTGACGAAAAGCCCTCAACAGTTGAGATTATCTTTCTTCTTGACCGAAGCGGCTCCATGAGTGGCTTAGAGCAAGATACCATCGGCGGCTTCAATAGTTTTATCAAGCAGCAAACCGAATTAGGTCCGACCAAACTCACTACAATCTTATTTGATGACCAATATGAAATCCTCAATAACGGCATTGATGCTAAAGAGTTTGTGCTCACCAAAGACCACTACTACGTCCGTGGCATGACCGCTATGCTTGATGCAATCGGTAAAACCGTCAACGATGTCGAGCGTCGACTAAATGATACTCCTCTTCAGGAGCGACCGGGAAAAGTGATTTTTGTCATCACCACAGACGGGCAAGAAAATGCCAGCAAAGAGTTTACCTATGATATGATTTCCAAACTCATTGAACGAAAGCAAACCGAAGATAAATGGGAATTTGTCTTTATCGGCGCCAACATTGATGTTGCCAAAGAAAGCGAGCGCCTCAATATCCCCAGTTCAAATGCCATCCAATACGACGTCCAAGAGACCAAAGTAATGTACGAATCCACAAATGATTTAGTCAAAGGATTGCGCAGTAAGTAATTCCCCTGAATATTGCTACTTAAAACCACCTGCCAAAGCAGGTGGTTCATTTTATAAATCGGAGGAAAATTCATGCTCTATAGTCAAACCATCGATCTCGGTAAATTTTACGGTGCAAAAGAGGTATTTCAGCATGTAAATTTAGAAGTCCGCCAAGGAGATCGCATCGGCATTGTTGGCCCTAATGGTGCTGGAAAGACTACCTTTTTCAGAATCTTTTGCGGCCTTCTGGAGGCAGACCAAGGAAATATCGCCCACACTTCCGGCATCCGAATCGGTTACTTAGAGCAATTTCAAAATTGGCCTGATGGCGCCACAATTCGGCAGATTCTTGAAGAAGCCTTCGCAGAATGCCAAAAACTAGAGATTCGCAAAAATTTACTAGAAGCTCAAATGGCAGCCGCAACTACTGAACAGCAACAAGCCCTCCTGGAAGAGTATGGACGAATCCAACACCGATTTGAACACATGGGTGGCTACGAGCAAGAATATCGAATGCAAAAAGTCAGTCAAGGACTGGGCTTCGGAGTCGACACTTGGGAGCAAGATGCCTCACTCCTCAGCGGCGGCGAGAAAACCCGCCTTGCCCTCGCCCGCCTCCTGCTTTCCGAGCCGGATCTCCTTTTCCTTGACGAGCCCACCAATCACCTAGACATCACCATGCTACAATGGCTCGAAGAATTTCTGCTCTCCTTCGCCGGTGCAATTCTCGTCATTTCCCACGACCGCTCCTTTCTTGACCGAGTCACCACCTCTACCCTTGCCTTTTTAGGCGGCAGTGCCAAGCTTTATCCGGGAGCCTATACCCGATACCTGAAAATCTTGGAAACTGAGCAAGAAAGCCAACTTAAAGCCTACGAAAAACAGCAGGCTCAGATCGCCAAGACCGAAGCCTTCATCGACAAATACCGCGCCGGTATCAAATCCAAGCAAGCCAGAGGCAGACAATCCATCTTAAATCGCCTGCAAAAGCTCAGTCCACCGGAAATTGAAGCCCAGCTCGGCGAAATCATCTTTGCTCCCAAAGTGCCGGGCAATGACCCCGCACTCACTTTAGAGGATTTTTCAGTTGGCTATACCAGCCACTCCTCACTTCTGGCACCGATTTCCCTTCTCGTCCGCCGCGCTCAAGGAATCGCGCTAATCGGAGCAAACGGCACCGGAAAGACCACCCTTGTCAAAACCATCGTCCAATCCTTAGAGCCCCTGGGCGGCACTGCCCGATTTAGCAAAAATGCCCATATCGGCTACTTTTCTCAGCATCAGGAAAATCTTGACCCCAATAGTACAGTCCTCTCAGAGCTTCTCAGCGATCCCGCAATGACCGAAAATCGCGCCCGTAAACTCCTCGGTCGATTCCTCTTTCCCGGCGATGAAGTCTTTAAATCAGTCGCTTCTTTAAGTGGCGGTGAAAGAGCTCGGCTCGCCCTGCTCAAATTACTCCTGAGCGGCGCTAATTTCCTGATTTTAGATGAACCGACTAATCATCTGGATATTGCTTCTCAAGAAACCATCGAAAAGGGACTCATGAATTACTCTGGCACCTTTCTCGTCATTTCTCATGACCGCTATTTCATCGACCAAATCGCCGACACTCTCTGGATACTGGAAAACGGTGCACTTCATACCTTCAGCGGAACTTACTCAGAGTACGAAGCCTTTAAGAAGCGGCCGATTCCTCCGCCACTTCAACCTCCGGAAAAGCCGGACACAAAAACCCCGACGCCCATCACTTCCAAAAATATCAATCAAGCAGATCGGCGTAAAAAAGCCAGCCAACTTAGAAGCCTCGAAAAAGAAATCACTACCCTAGAAGAAGAAAAGGCACAATTTGAAATCCTCTTCAAATCTCCCACTTTTTGGGAAACCGACGAAGGGCAAACCGCCGGACTTCAATATGAAGAACTACAAAAAAAACTCACAACCGCCTTAAATGACTGGGAAATTCTCGCTTCAGAGCTTGATTCAACCGACAGTTGACATAATAGCCGAATTTCGTATAAAATGTATTTAGCGTAATGGGAACAAGCTTAGGGCTTGGTCGCCATTACAGAGTTTTTTGCATCTCTCTAGCCTTGCTCCAACAAAACCAACGCTTTGTTGCACCAGACCTTTGTCCGCATCAATAACGGACATGGGTCTTTTTTTTTTAATTCCTGAATTTTGGAATGCTCTCACCGCAATTCTTCTCACGCTATCTCTGCATCTCAAGGCGAAAGCAACGGAAGCCCCCTATAAAGAGCATCATCATAAATAAACTTCTGAAAAACCGAAACCCTCCCTCGATGGTTCCAGTTTTTTACGTTATATCAGACAGGACTTTCATTCATTATCAAGAATCTTAAATATAGCAGAATGAATCATTTCTCTCAAAGGAGATAGAACTATGAAAAAATGGACTTCCCTGCTTACTGCTTGCCTCGTCACCCTTGGTATCACAGGTTGTACACACAATACTCCAATTCCCCCTTCAAATCCGCTCATCGGTAAATGGCTTCACAAAGATACTGGCACTTATTCCTATTCACTTGTCCATATCAGCATTGATACCGTTGACCCAAGCCAATTAAAGCTCGATATCTATCTACCAAAAAAAATGATTTCAGAAGACCCTAGCCCCTCTTATGCCTATTATGCAAAGCCTCAAAAAGATAGCGAACATAGCTACGACACTGCCCCATTTCCGCAAAAAGAATGGGAAGGAGTCAAGCGCCCCATCCCCGAACATCAGCTCGAATACGACCCGACCGATAAACAATTCATCTGGATAGGCCGCACCTATCATATTTATAGCCCGACCGATGATCGTGATTTCATAGAATCTGCCCACGACAAAGCTCGAAGGAGCGTAAATAGCCCCTTCAACCGATTTATGAGAGGACTGCATGAGATATTTAACGAATAATTTACATCCTAAAAAATCCTGCATCTAATCGTTGAAGATGCAGGATTTTTCATTTAACTTTATTTCTTAGCTAATGAAATTTACTCAAATTCGCTAATTGTAATTTCCGCCAACGAGCGTTTCGGCACATAATGCACAGTCTTTTCATCCCGATAATATTTAATATCCCCATCGAAGCCCACCTCAGTCATATGAATCTCCTCGGCCGGTACACCCAATGCGATTACCCAAAGCACTTCCATCTGTTCCGGCAATTGAATCAATTCGGCAATTTTCGGCCTGTCGATTGCCCCTAATATGCAGCCCCCATATCCTGCCTCAGTCGCCGCGAGCAAGATCGTCTGCACCGGAATCCCCTGATCGCCAATTAAAGCCGGCATAATGCTCTTATCGTGAACCAATACCACATAAGCCGTCGGTCTTTCTCCTTCCGCCGGTCCATCCCACTCCGGCAAATACCCTGCCCATTTCAAAGTATCAAACAGCTCCGCCGCCTTTGCCTTCCCGCTAATCAGCGCATACTTTAGAGGCTGGCGATTCGTACCGCTAGGCGTTTTCCGTGCCAAGTCCACCCACTCTCTGAGTAGCTTCATTTCAATTTTTTTCGTCTGGTCAAAACGACGATAACTTCGATTTTTCAGCACCAATTCTTTTAAATTCATTTTTAGCCCCCCTTGCCTTTCATTTTTTGACCCAAAATCTCACTCTACCGCAATATAAATATCCACAGTACCATCTAAATTATATTTTTCAAAATCAAACGTATACTTTCGCTTCAAATCGCTCTGCCAGACCTTCTCCCAAGTCTTCACAATGCCATTTTCCTCATTGGCATCCACCGGAAATTTTTCCCGCTTCTCTGCCGGCAAATCCATCTTCTCCATCGACACCGGAAAAGTAACCGCCACCGTAAAATCATAATCCCCTTTAAAATCGCTCTCATAATTATGATAAATTCCGCAAATCTCCGCATCTTCCGGCAAATCCAAAGCCCCCAACTGACCCCAAATCCCCGATATTTTCTCCATCATCTCCGGATCGTTAAAATTGTTCGTCCGCACCGTTCCGACCACATAAAGCCGCCTTTCCATGCTTCTTCTCTCCTCCCACACATTTAGATTCGTCTTACTTCTCTATAATTAGCTGTCAAAGTTCTTTTTTCCTGTTCATCCGAATTATTTATATCGCCCTTCAAAAATTCCCGCCAGATAATATGATAAAATAAATTTCAAGAGTTATTTCTGCAAATTAAATGAAATGAGGGGACTAAATGAAAAAATCCGCAATTACCCTACTGATTGCCCTGGCACTACTCTGTACCTCAGCTGCCGTTTTCGCCGAAGAACAACCCACTCAAGAAACTGACCCCAACGCAACTCACCTGACAGTAGCTTACCCAAATGCCGATGATATCCTGCCAATCAAGCCGGTTCCGCCAACAAATCTTAAAGACTTTGAAGCCATCAATGTCTACATCCAATCTGTAAATGCCTATCTAAAGGCAGTACAAGCCTATGTAGACGGCACCACCAACGACATCAATGCAATTATCGAAAAGCGAAACCTTGCCATCCAAAAAGCCGACCAAATTATCGAGGAATATAATAACTTCGCCGACTCCACAACTAAATAACAGGACAATAAATCCCCGCCCCAAAGCACTACTTTCTGAGTAGTGCTCTTTTTATTGATAATCCTCACTGTGTTTATGTTGTACTGTAAAAAAAGACCGCCTATCATCAACTAAAAACGATAGGCGGTCTTACTATGTCCGGCTTTATTGATTTATAAATAGTCCTAAAAATTTCCCAATACGTCGGCAGAACACTTAAATTTTACTCCCAGATAAAGGTAGCAAAATAATCTTCCAATTCTTCAGCTCGGCGAATTTTCCTCAGTTTGCCGTTTTCTCCCAACAAATACTCCGCACAACGTAGTTTACCATTATATTGAAAGCCCATGGAGTAGCTATGCGCCCCCGCATCATGGAGAACCAAAGTATCGCCGGTCTCAATTTTCGGTAAAGGGCGATTAATTGCAAACTTATCATTATTTTCGCAAAGAGAACCCACCACATCATAAATCTGATCCAAAGGTTCATTTTCTTTTCCTACTACCGTAATATGATGATAAGCCCCATAAAGACCGGGGCGCATCAGATTCGCCATGCAGGCATCTACACCGATATAATTTTTGTAGGTATTTTTATAATGAGTCGCTTGGGTAACCAAATAACCATGAGGACCCGTAATCAACCGGCCGCACTCCAAAGCAAATCGCTCAATTGCAATCCCTCGACTGACTAATTTTTCCTGATAAAGCTTTTCAATCTGCCGCCCCAACTCCGATAAATCCACCGGCTTTTCTTCCGGCAAATAAGGAATCCCAATCCCGCCGCCAAAATTCAACATTTCAATCTCACAACCGGTTTTTTCCTTGATCTCTCGCACCAAATCAAAAAGCATCTCCGCAGTCTCCAGAAAATATTCCAACTGAAGCTCATTCGAAGCTACCATTGTGTGCAGACCAAACCGCTTCACTCCATATTTTTTCAGCTTTTCATAGCCTTCAAAAATCTGCTCACGAGTCATCCCGTATTTTGCCTCCGCCGGCACCCCAATCAGGTCATTGCCGCTACGGGTTGCTCCCGGATTATAACGAAAAGACACAAATTCCGGCAGCCCAATATGTTCTTCAATATAGTCAATATGGCTGATATCGTCCAAATTGAGGACAGCTCCCAGCTCCACCGCCTTTTGATACTCTTCCAGCGGGGTATTATTCGAGGTGAACATGATTTCCTCTCCCACCAGTCCGACTTGCTCGGCAATTACCAATTCTGCCAAAGAGGCACAGTCCATGCCGCATCCCTCTTCTTTTAAAACCTTCAATACTCCCGGCGTCGGACAAGCCTTTACCGCATAATATTCCTTGAAATTCGGCGCCCAAGCAAAAGCCCCTACCAGTTGCCGTACGCTTTCTCGCATCCCCTTTTCATCATAGATGTAAAAAGGTGTCGGAAATTCCTCCACAAAAGAAGTCAATTGCTCCGCCGAAAACGGAAGTTTTTTCTCTGCCATCCTACGTTCCCCCTACTTAAATCCAGCCCCTTTGAGGCTCTATCATTCTTGGTTTTTATTATAGCATCAAATGAGATGGCGAAAAGTCTTTATTCAGTCTTTTTATCTTTATTTCAATAAATCCGTTATCCCTACAAAGACTCGCTCCGCCGCTCCGGTCATCCAAATATCATCCTGCTCATCCCAGAAAATCTCCAACACTCCGCCATCCAAGGCAATCCCCCCCCCCCCCCCCGCTGCTACTACTGATGCACAGGCTCCGGTTCCGCAAGCCAAAGTCGGCCCCGCTCCTCGCTCCCAGACCTTCATTACCAAAGAATCCGGTGCCAACACCTGCACAAAATCCACATTCGTCATTGCCGGAAAAGCCGGATGCCTCATCAAAGCTTCACCGGCAGTCTGCCAATCCCAATCAAAATCCTCAACAAAAACCACCCCATGTGGCACTCCGGTATTCAACGCAGTCACCGCAAATTTTTGCCCCGCCGCTTCAAGCTCTACCTCTTTAGTATTTGCACCTGAGCAAATAAACGGAATCTGCTCCGGCTCCCAAATCGGTTTCCCCATATTGATAGTTACTTTAACGACCTGATTTTCTTCATTCAAATGGACTTCGCCGGATTTAAGCCCCGCTGACGTTTCAATACTCATAGTCTTTTTTGTAATTCTTTCGGACGAATACATCAGAGCCACCGCACACCTCAGACCATTACCGCACATGCTGGCAGCACTGCCATCGGAATTATAGATCACCATTTTGAAATCCGCCGCCTTCGACGCACCCACCCAAATTAGTCCGTCGCCACCGATTCCAAAAGAAGGATTGCACAGAATCTTAGCCCATCTTGAAAACTCCTGATCTCCCGGAAATTCAACTTCACTCAGAAAAACGAAATTATTCCCCAAGCCTTGCCATTTTTCAAACTTCATCGCCCTCATCGCCTTTCATCTCAAGTCGCGCCCAATCTACTTTCTTAAATCGCCAGTAAATCAAAATACTGCGAATCAAAAATTCCACCGCAGTAATTACCCATGTCCAACCGACTGTCAAATAGCCCAATTGAAGAAAAATCCACATCGTTGGAATCCGGATTCCCCATACTCCGACAAATGTCAAAATCATCGGCCAGCGGGTATCTCCCGTGCCCCTTAATGCACCGGAAAGCACCATAGTCACCGCAAGAGTCGGTTGCTCCGCCGCCGCCATCATAATGCAAAAAGTGACCCAATCCAGCACTTCCGGATCATTGGTAAATAGTCCACCCAGCCAAGCGGAAAACAGGAAGAAAAATACTCCCACAATACTCATGCCAACCATCGCGACTTGAGTGCACCGCTCCGCATACTTCTTCGCCCGATGCGGAAGACCTCGACCGAGATTTTGCCCCACCAAAGTCAATGCGGCAATTGAAAAGGCCATCCCCGGCAAAAATGATACTGCCTCCACCTGCAAAGTAATATGATGCGCCGCCATTTGAATCGCACCCAAACTCGCCAAAATCAAGGTATAAAAAATCCGGCCTCCCTGCAAAGCAAATTGCTCCAAAGCCGCAGGCAAACTCAGATCCAAAATTTTCTTAATCAGCCCCCTATGGACAGTATACACATCTTTCAGCCGAACCGCCGCACTATCCTTGCGGGTCAGTAAATAAATCCCGAAAATCGCCCCATAAACTTGTCCGACCGAAGCACCCAAAATTCCGCCGACCACTCCAACCTTTGCAACAAATAATAGATAAGCTCCGCACAGCACCATAATCAAATTATTGGAAGCAGACACGAAAAAACTAAGCTTGGTTTTCCCCAAAGCCCTGAGTACCGCCACACAAATTTGCATCATCACCAAGCAAGGAATAAAAGTAAAAGAAATCTGCAAACACTTGAGAGTCAGCTCTGCCACTTCACCAGTCAATTTAGAAAGAGTGACAATTCCGGCAGCCAAAGTCGTGCCGCCCAACAGTAGAGCCAATCCACCAATCAAGCCCAGCAAAATCGCCTGACCCGACAGCGCTCGAACCCGCTCCATATCCCGTGCACCGACAGCGCGAGCCACCAGAACTCCCGCTCCGGTTCCTGCAGCGGACATAATAAAGGAAATCGCTACAGTCATCGTCACAGCAAGCCCCACTGCCGCCTGAGGCGCTGCACCGAATTGCCCCATCATCATCGTCAGAAAAATCCCACCGACCAGAACCGAAAACATCTCCAAAACTACCGGCCAAGACAAATTCCATATCTTTTGCAGTCGATACTGCTCCATTAAGCTGATATCTATTCTCACATTTCTTCACCTTTTCTTTTCACTCTTTAAAATTCCCTTTTTTTCCTTGAAAATCCTTCTCTTTGTTTAGGAAAAAAGTTTATTTTCAGGTATAATGGATAATAGATTGACAAAGGAGGCACCCTATGACCATTCAAGAAATTGCAGCAATACTCGCCAAGGAACTACAAATCAAGCCTTTACAAGCCGAAGCGGCTATCGATCTTTTGGATACCGGAAATACGATTCCGTTTATCGCCCGCTATCGAAAAGAGGTAACCGGCGAATTAGATGAAGAAAAACTCAGATCTATCTCCGAGCGAACCGGCTACCTCCGCAACCTCGCAGAGCGAAAAGCCGAAGTCCTCGCCCAAATTGAAAGCCAAGGCAAACTCACCGAAGAGCTCGCCGCAGCGATTGAAAAAGCCGTACAGCTCCAAGAAGTAGAAGACCTCTACCTCCCTTACCGACCGAAAAAACGAACCCGAGCTCAAATCGCCAGAGAAAAAGGTCTTGAACCTTTAGCAATTCGCCTACGGCTCATGCAAGAAGGTAATCCCTTAGAATGGGCAACAGAATTTTTAAGTGAAGAATTTGAAATCACTACCCCGGAAGATGCCCTTGCAGGAGCTCGTGACATCATCGCTGAAGAGGTTTCTGAGTCCTCAGACCTCAGAGCAAAGCTTCGCCGTATGCTCTGGCAAAACGGGCAAATCATCGCAACCCTTGCAGTGCCGGAAGAAGAAGCGCCGGTATTCCTGCAATATAAAGACTATGCAGAAATCATTTCCCGCATCCCGCCCCACCGCACTCTGGCAGTCAATCGCGGCGAAGACCGCAAAGCCCTAAAAGTCAGCGTAGGGCTTGCCCAAGAGCCTGCACTGGCTCTGATTGATACCTTCCTCAGCATCAAAAGCAATCCGGCCGGACAAGAGGTGCAAAATGCCGCCCATGACGGCTATAAAAGACTACTCTTTCCGGCAATGGAACGAGAACTCCGCTCTAATCTGACAGAAAATGCTGAAAAGCACGCCATCACCATTTTTGGACGCAATCTTCGGCAACTACTTCTCCAAGCACCCCTTGCGGGTCACACCGTCATCGGGCTTGACCCGGGCTACCGCACCGGCTGTAAAATCGCAGTAGTTGACCCGACCGGAAAAGTTCTCGACTATACCACCATCTATGTCACTGCCAGCGAAAATCAAAAACAGCAAGCGGCCAAGATTTTCGCCGCCCTTGTCAAAAAGCACAATGTCACTTTGGCAACCATCGGCAACGGCACCGCCTCTTGGGAAACCGAGCAATTCGTTGCCCAGTGCATCCAGGCAGATAAATTGTCCCTCAGCTACCTGATTGTCAATGAAGCCGGCGCTTCAGTCTACTCCGCCTCGGTACTCGCCAAAAGCGAATTACCCGATTTAGATGTTACCATTCGGGGCGCAGTTTCCATTGCCCGACGAATTCAAGACCCCCTGGCAGAACTGGTTAAAATCGATGCCAAAGCCATTGGTGTCGGCCAGTACCAACATGATGTCAATCAAAAAGAACTCGTCGGCTCCCTCGATCAAGTCGTGGAATCCTGCGTAAACTTTGTCGGAGCTGATTTAAACACCGCATCGGCGGCGCTTCTCACTCACATCGCCGGCATCAAGGCCAACGTGGCAAAATCCATCGTCGCCTATCGAGAAGAAAATGGCGCCTTTAAAAAGCGCAAAGACCTACTCAAAGTACCCCGCCTCGGTCCGGCCGCTTTCGAGCAATGCGCCGGATTCCTTCAAATCAGTGGCGGCAAAGAGCCCCTTGACAATACCCCCGTTCACCCGGAATCCTACAGTATCGCCGGAAAAATTCTTGAAGGCATTGGCTTTTCCACCAAAGACCTCGCGGTGCGGGAAAAATTAACCCAATTAAGAGAAATCATCAGCACCATCAATCCCAAAGAAGAAGCTGAAAAACTCGGTGCCGGCGAACCTACCGTAAAAGATATCCTCGCCGCTCTGGCAAAGCCGGGACGAGATCCCCGGGAAGATGTACCGCCACCACTGACCCGACAGAATATCCTCAAGCTCTCAGACCTGCAAATCGGCTCTGTTCTGGTCGGAACTGTTCAAAATGTTACCGACTTCGGCGCCTTCGTCGACATCGGCCTCAAAACCAAAGGACTGGTACACCGCTCCGAACTCAGCGACCGTCGATTCCGCCACCCCCTCGACGTCATCTCAGTCGGCGATATCGTTGATGCCCGCATCATCAGCATCGACGAAGCCCGCAACCGAATTGGCCTCAGCCTCAAAAAAAACTCCGACTAAAATTAAATAAAAAACTCCGATTTCGAGTGCAAGTTAGCCACTCGGAATCGGAGTTTTTTCTATTTGTTTTTTTATCCTTCCGCCTCTATCAAAGCCAGTCGCGCCTGGATATAAAGTGCACATTCGATTCGCTTTTTTTGAAGCTTGCAAGCCAATTCATAAGGCTTTCTCAGGTCATGGTTAAATTGCTCTGCATTAGCATGGCAGCCACCGCTACAATGAAATTTTGCCCAGCAGTTTCGGCAGTCTTCCTTGGTCAACACATGGGAATGGCGGAATTCTTCGGTCAAATCATTCCGCAAAATTCCCTGCTCCAAATCCCCCAACTTGAACTCTTCCCGCCCGACAAATTGGTGGCAGGGATAAATTTCGCCATCTGGGGTAACTGCGGCATACTCATGACCGGCACCACAACCGGAAAGCCGTTTCTGAAGACAAGGACCATGATACATCTCTTGAAGAAAGTGGAAAAAGAGGAAGGGTTTTCCCTCTTCCTTGCGCTTTAAAAATTCCTCAGCCAGTTTATCATATTCCGAGAAAAGAAGCGGTAAATCCTCATCGGAAAAAGCCAACCGCTCATCTTGGGTAACCACCGGCTCCACCGAAAGTTCCGTAAAACCAATATCTGCCATATGAAGAACGTCTTTGGAAAATTCCTTATTCCAAGCGGTGTAAGTCCCCCGCAAATAATAATCTTTCTTCTCCGGTCGCCCGGCAATCACTTCTTTAAATCGCTTCACTACAATCTCGTAAGTGCCCTGCCCACCTGCATTAGGGCGCATTCGGTCATGCACTTCTTTGCGACCATCCAGGCTCAGCACCAAGCTGATTTCTTCCTCATTCAAGAAATCCTGAGCTTTCTCATCCATCAAAGTCCCATTAGTCGTCAAAGTCAGCTTAAATTCTTTCCCATGAATCCGCCCCTGCTCTTTGATATAAGCAGTCAAGCTCTTTACCATCTCAAAATTCATCAAAGGCTCGCCGCCAAAATAATCGACTTCCAGATGCTGACGATTGCCGCTTTTTTCGATTAGGAAATCAATCGCCTTCCTCCCCACTTCAAGGGGCATTAAAGAACGCCCGCCACCGAAATTACCGGTAGAAGCAAAGCAATAACCGCACCGCAGATTGCAATCATGCGCCACATGAAGGCAAAGAGATTTCAAAATCGGCGCCTCTTTAAAGACCTCCGGCAATTCTGAAGGAGCTGAAAAAAGCTGATCATTTCGCCTTAGCTCCGCAATATCTTCCCAAGCCTCGGTCAATTCAGTCATCGAAAAAGAGCTGAATAACGCCGACATCGCATCTTCTCGGCTCGCCGCCGGATTTTCGCTTACATACTGCACTACCGCCAGCGCCGGAGCATCCAAGATATGGAGGATTCCGGTAGGCACATCCAATGCAAAATTCAGGCCGCCCTGACTAAAAGTATGGACTTCTCCGTTCATATTTCACCAACCATTTCAAAGGTTTATCCTTCCTATAAAGAAAACGAGGTCAGAAAACCAGAAAACTCCCCGCCCCCAAAGGCTTCTTCAAGAAGTTTACTCGCTTTCCGACCTTCTTATCATACCTAAATTAAGCTTTTCGGCAAGATTGATTTCCCACAGTACAGGATGTCTTGCAAGCCGACTGGCAGGAAGTCTGGCACTCGCCGCAACCGCCTGTTTTCACAGTATTCTTCAAAGAATGATTGCCATTAATTGTGACAATATGCTTTCTTTTTTCCATCTCCAACACCCCCAGTCATTTACCCGATAATAATACCACATTTTGAGTGCTTCAAGCAAATTTATCGACTCAACCATCGAAAAAACTCAATCCCCTCCGCCCTTAAAAGCCGAAGCCTCATATCAATCCCGGCGGGCAGCCCATTAGGAATTACCGGAATCCGATCCAGCATAAACAGCCCATCTTCCGGCCCACCAAAGCCAATCCGAGTCGTCACCGCTCCATGATAGCCGCTTTCTTTCGCCCAACGAATCGCCTCTTCATTCCACATTCCAAAAGGGTAAGCCAACCAAAAGGCATCGCCACCGCTTCGCTTTTCGATTTCCAGACGAGATTTTCGGATTTCCACCTCACCGTGAAAATCAGTTCGCACCGTCAAATCCACATGACTCCATGAATGAGACCCCATTTCCCAGCCCGCTTTTTGCAAAGCCCTGACCTCATCCCAATCCAAAAAATCCCATCTAAGCACCCGCTTAGTAATCAAAAAAACCGTCGCCTTTTCCCCGGCTTCCTGCAAAATTGGCTCAGCCAACAACAAATTATCCCGATAGCCATCATCAAAAGTGATAATCAGCGCACCTTCAGGCAAAGACTCTCCACTTTGCCAATAGCCATAAGCCTCCCCTAAATGAATTGTCCGATAGCCCATTTTTTTAAGCTCAGCCAACTGAGCCCGGAAACGCTCCGGTGAAATACTCATTTTATCCGCATCTTTACTGATTTTATGATAACACAAAATCGGAATTGACTGCCCCATCGGCAAAATCGCCATTTTCCAGTAACAAAACAATCCGACAAATACTGCCACCAGCACCGTCAGCCCCCAAGTAACCCCTTTTCTCATTCTGCTTTTTCCATTCTCTCCAGTATTTCTTTTCCCACTTGCTCCAATTTTTTGAACCGATGATTTAAGCCGGATTTCGATAAATTACCGGAAAAGCGGCTCGCCAAATCTTTTAGCGACTCCTCCGGATAGCGAAGCCTTAATAATGCCGCCTCTCGAAGCGGCAGCGGCAAACGATCCAGTAAATCCGCTTCATCCAATGCTTGAATCAACTGAAGTTGCCTAAAAGCCGCATCTACAGTCTTTTGCACATTAGCAATCTCGCAATTCATCGTTCGATTCACATACTCGCGCCGCTCTTTTAAAATACGAACATTTTCAAAATTGAGAAGTGCCGCATGAGCGCCGATAATTTGAAGAAAATGAATAATCGCATCCCCTTCCTTCAAATACACGACCTCTTCCTCTTTACGCTCGGTAATTTTCGGAGCAAGCTCAAAATTTCCCATCACTTCTTTTAAAAACGAAGAAAATTCTGGATTCGCCGTCACCAATTCCAAATGATATCGTCCTTCCGGACGATTGACCGAACCGCCACCTAAAAAAGCGCCTCGCAAATAAGCCCGCTGGCAACAACGCCGCTTGGTAAAAGGGCGATCACTACCTCGATTAAAACCTTCTACCCCTAAAATCCCCAGATGTTTAAGCCAAGCTACCGACTCTTCAGAAGGCAAAAATTTAAGCTGATAAATATTTTTTCGCTGTAATTTCGAGGTTTTTTGAACTCCGGTCTCAGTCAGCAATTTGATCTCATTCTTTCGAACCAACGACAAAAAACGATGAGCTATCGCCGCATGCTTCGTCTGAAAAAGCGCACCAACTCGCCCACGCTCCAAAATCATTGAGCCGCCCATCCGAAAAAGCGCCAACGTCTCCGCCCCCACACAGCAAGGCGACTCCATCGGCAATTTTACCAATTCATTTTTTACTTGGGTCGCAAAAGATGCCATGCTACTCTCCCTCTAGCCTCGCCGCCAAGTTTTCAAGTGAAATACCAGCCGACGAATCAATTTCGACAATTTCTGCGGGTCATGGCGCACCAAATCTTCCCGGCTAATCAAATCGGCGCTGATAACCCGTACACCGGACTTTTCAATTTCGTCTTGCTCTACCAAAACCGGAATTGAGCATTTCTCTGCATAACGCGCCAGTAACCGCTCCGAAGGCACCCCATTATTAACCACCAGTACATCTACCAAATTCGGACCCACATGCTCATCAATCGCCCGCAAATGATCCAACGCAGTATAATTTTCTGTCTCTCCCGGCTGAGTCATCACGTTGCAAATATACATTTTCGGCGCCGGATTTTCACGAATCGCCTCAACGATGCCCGGCACCAGCAAATTGGGAATCACGCTGGTATAAAGACTACCGGGGCCCAGAATAATCACCTCAGCCTTACGAATCGCCTTAATGGCCTCATCCGGTGCAACAACTTCCGGTGGATCAAGCTCTATCCGTTCAATCGGCGAACTGGAACAGCCAATTTTCGATTCCCCGGCAATTTGATTGCCATCTGCCAACTGAGCCACCAATTTTACCGGCGTATGAGTCGAAGGAATCACATTGCCCCGCACCCGCAAAATTTTATTGGACTGCATCAAAGCTTTTTCAATATCGCCGCCGGTCGCTTCAATCATTGCCGCCAAAAAGAGATTCCCAAAACTATGACCGGACAAATCTCCGGCCCCTTGAAATCGGTATTGAAATAGACTCTCCATAATCGGCTCAGTATCTGCCAGCGCCACCAGACAACTTCTCAAATCACCGGGCGCCACAATGCCTAGATCTTCCCGAAGCCGCCCGGACGAACCGCCATCATCGGCAACTGTCACAATGGCCGCAATATTATTAGTATACTCCTTGATTCCCCGAAGCAATACCGAAAGCCCTGTACCACCGCCAATTGCCACCACATGAGGGCCAATATCCAATTTTCGCCGCTCATAAAGCACATCCATAATACCCAAGGTACCATCAGGCTCCAGCGCCGCCGCCACAGCCTGAACAATCTTTCGAGCCCCAAAGAGCATTGCCAAAAGCCCAATACTAATTGCCACTAGCCCGGAAAAGATAGTCGCTGTATATACATAGCTACCGGTCAATTCATAAAGAAACCGAAAAGTGCTCTCCTCTAAAATCCCGACAAAGCGATAATTCAGTGAAAAAGCCAACCCCAAAGCCGCCAAAATAACCCCGGTTCCGAAAAGCAACAGCCACCGCTTAATGCCAATCCCCGGTTGAAGCCAGCGACTCAACCGCCGCCACCTACCGTTCTTCATTGCGCTTCACATCCCGATGAACCAAAGTACGACTATAGGAATAGCTTCCCAACGACTCAAACAATCGGCAAGCCAAATAGACCGAACGGTGCTGACCGCCGGTACAGCCAACCGCAATCACCACTTGCCGCCGTCCTTCTTTTACATATTGAGGCAACACAAACTGCACCAAATCGTGCATCTTCGCCCAATATTCCTGAGTTTCCGGCCAACTCTCCACATATTCCTGCACCGCCGGATCTTCCCCACATTGAGGGCGAAGCTCATCCACATAAAACGGATTCGGCAAAAAGCGGGCATCAAAAACCATATCCGCATCCAATGGCAAGCCGTGCTTAAAGCCAAAAGACAAAATTGTCACCGAAAGAGTCTCCGAAAGATCTCTATCAGAAAGTAAGATTTCTTGCACCTTTTCCCGCAATTCTTTCACGCTCATCCGAGAAGTATTAATGCGGTAAATCGCCCGATTACTGATTTTTTCCAGAGCTTGACGCTCTTTTTTTATCCCATCCACTAGGCTTCCCTGATCTGCCAACGGATGACGACGACGGCCTTCCTTATAGCGACGAACCAAAACCTCATCATCGGCATCCAAAAAGAGAATATCATGAGACAAATTTTTGGTATCCAGATTTTCCAATTCCCCAAAAAAATCTCCAAAAAATTCGCCGCCTCGAATATCCACCACCAAAGCAACATTCAAACCCTCATTTTCAGACTGCTGACAAAGTTGGGTAAATTTCGGAATTAAAGCCGGAGGTAAATTATCCACACAAAACCAATTTTGATCCTCCAAAAAGTCGACCACCTGGCTCTTCCCGGCCCCCGACATTCCTGTAATAATTAAAAGACGCATATTGTCGCCCCCTTCTATCTATCCTATTATTATACGATAAAATTTTCTTGTTTTAATACAAATTCTACGAAAATCTCAGCAACCCTTCTGAAAAATTGCAATAAAAAACCCGAATTGACTTGTAGCGTGTCAATTCGGGCTTCAAGAGGAATCAACCTAATCCAAATAGCCGAGCTTTTTCAGGGTCGGCAACACCTTTATTGCCGTAAGTGCCGCAATCGCTGAAAAGACCATATCATTCACAATAAAAGGCGCCACACCCAGCATGAAAGCTTGCCCCAAAGTGACCGCCTTGCCACCGTAAATCGCCAATGCCCAATAGAGATACAGCCAACCAATCGAGTAGAGAATGACCAAGCCCCCCAGAATGACCCCAAAGAACGGTAAAAAACGATATTCCTTCATCCGGCTTCGCCCATATCCGACCCAGAGTGCACAAAAAGCAAAGCCCAGCAAAAAACCGAAAGTCGGCATCACCACATAGCCAATCCCGCCGCCATTCGTAAATACCGGAATCCCTGACAGCCCCACCAAAATATAGACCATTACCGAACAAAATCCCCGCCGCGATCCCAAAAAAAGCCCCGCATACACCGAAAAGATAAACTGCAAAGTAATCGGCACCGGACTAAAAGGCAGAGGAATACGGATATAAGCACCCACTGCAATCAGAGCTGCAAAAATTCCCATCAAAATTAAATTTCTCGTCTTTGCTGCACTATGAGTTCCGGTACTCACTATAGTCGCCCACCCTTTCTGCATTTCATTCGGTTATTTTCTGCAAAAAATAGAAACCTGTTCTATCTGACTTCTATTATACATAATTCTTTTTTGATTGTAAACTACCAATTGTCAGAGTTTACAATTTGAAAATATATTTCTCAATCGCCAAGGCGACTCCGTCAGATTCCGCATCAGCAGTTACCCCATCAGCCAGTACCTTAATTTTATCTTTGGCGCCGCCCATCGCAATGCCAATTCCCGCTGCCTGAATCATACCGACATCATTGCCGCCATCGCCAATTGCCATGACTTGGCTCATCGGAATCCCATAATGATTGCACAAAAAAGCGACTGCTTTGCCCTTTTCAGCCTCCAATGAGGTAATTTCCACATAACTCCCCAAAGATTCTGCCACATTGCCTTTATCTCCGAAATATTCCCGAAAAGTCGCCGCCATCTCGGCTTGTTCCTCGTCATTTGCAGCAATCGACAGAAGCTTCGTCGTCTGATCCATCTGCCACAGCTCATCGCCAATTACTTCCGCCGGCACTCCGGCAATCCGGGAATACATCCGAGATTTTTCATTCTCTTCATAAATCAACAGTCGGTCATCCTTATAAGCCTGAATATACCAACCTCTCTCTCGGCAAAGCTCCAAGAGCGGCTTCACTACTTCCTTGCTCAAAGGCTCTTCTCGGAGGACTTTCCCGCTCTTCATATCCGCAATCATTGCTCCATTATAAGTAATGATTGGAAGGTCAATTCCCAGCTCTTTAATATAAGGGCTCGCCGAAGGCGACATTCGACCGGTCGCCACCGTTACCAGTATGCCGGCCTCACGAGCCGCTTGCACCGCCTTTAAGTTTCGCTCGCTGATTTTTAAGGTATGTGGCACTAAAGTTCCATCCAAATCCATTGCTAAAAATGCGACCATTTTTTTTCTTACCCTTCTTCCTGTTATTGGGATTTCCAGTTCGTAATTTCTTCCAGTAGCCAATCATTCTCTTCCGGACTTCCCAAGCTAATTCGAATATAATCCGACAAGCCCCAGCCCATCCGAGTCCAAATACCCTGCTTTTTTAAGTGATTCCAGAGCTTCTCTGCTTCAATGCCAAACCGCACCATTAAAAAATTCGTCTGAGAAGGTACGACCTCATAGCCCATCGCTCAAGGCTTCCCCTACCCTCGTCCGTTCCTGGTTATTTTTTCAATCGCCTCTTCAATAAAAGCCACATCCTGCAAAGCCGCCACCCCGGCAGCCGCCGCAAAGGAATTCACATTAGCAATCTTTCGGCAAACTTCAATAGCCTCAACAATCGGGCGATTTGCCACCCCATAGCCAAGCCGAATGCTCGCCAGACCAAATACCTTTGAAAAAGTCCGAATCACAATCAAATTGGGAAATTCAGCTAAAAAATTCCAGCTCGGTTCAAAAGAAAGATCATCCACATATTCTGCATATGCCTCGTCCACCACTACCAAAATATGCTCCGGCACCGTTCTGAGCCACCCAACCAATTCCGCCGTCGGAATCAGCCGGCCGGTTGGATTATTGGGGTTGCAAAGAGTAATTATCTTGGTTTTTTCGCCAATTGCCTCGGTAATCTGCCCAAGATTAATTTCAAGCCCCTCATTAGGGGCAATCGTCCGAACTGCTGCATTGGAAATGACCGGATCCATCAAATAAGTACCGAAAATCGGCAATGGAATCAACACCTCATCGCCGGGGCCGACAAAAGCTCGGCAAATCAAGTCAATCAGCTCATCAGCACCATTACCGAACACAATTTGCGACGGCTGCACTCCGGTGTATTCCGCCAATGCCTCCACGAGCTCTCGCTGATAAGGGTCGCCATAGCGTGACACTTCATGCTCATATATCGCCCGAATCGCTTCCCCTACTTTAGGAGATGCCCCGTAAGGACTCTCATTAAAAGACAATTTTGCAATCCGTCCCTGTCCGGTCTTTCGACCAATCTCAGCAATCGGCAAATCTTCCAGCCCATACTGCGGAACCGACAACCCCGCCAAATGAGATTTTCTCATTACCATTCTTCACTCACTCCAGTCAAAATGCTTCTCTACTATTTCTGGATATTTGCGCCTTTCTCCTGCACAAATTCAGATAAATTATCCGGAAAATCCCATTTTGAATAACTTCATAAAAAAACAGGCTCAACTCGGCACACTCTGCCAAATCAAGCCTGAAACTTCATTTCCAATCAAAATTAATTCTTTCCATCCATTCGAGCCGGTCGACAAAGACCCCGCCCCTCGGTGCCTGTTACCTCTCGCCCAATCCGTTCCAGCATTTTCTTATCTTCGGCAATCGTGAATCCTGATGTAGTCAACAGATTTCCGGTAATCGTTGCGCTCGCACCGCCTTTAAAAGCTGTCTCACCGGCACCCAACCGAATATGGGCAGTCGGATTGATAAAGCGGCAAAAAGCAATCGTCCGGTAAGCATCTTCTTTCGGAAGCTGTGGCAAATCACCGAACGGTGTCCCGGGAATCGGAATCAGCACGTTAATCGGAATCGACTCAACTCCCAATTCTCGCAGACTAAGAGCCATATCCAACCGATCCGCCCAATCCTCCCCCATGCCGATAATAAAACCGGAACAGACGCAAAAGCCTTCCTCCTGAGCCATTTGAATCGACTCAATCTTATCCTCGTAAGTATGGGTCGTGCAAATATTAGGAAAATTGCGGCGAGAAGTCTCAATGTTTTCATGATAACTCTCCACACCCACCTGACGCAATCGCCGAAATTGCTCCCGATTCAAAAGCCCAAAAGAAGCACACAAGCCAAATTGACATCTTTCATGCAGCTTCTGATACACCTGCAAAGCCTTCTCAAAATCCGCTCCTCTCAAACTTCGACCGGAAGTCACAATCGAAAAGCGATGCACTCCACATCGCTCATTTTCCAAAGCACTCTCTAAAATCTCATCCTCACCCAAAAACGGATAGCCGACAATTCCGGTATTGTGATGCCCTGACTGAGCGCAAAAGCGGCAATCCTCCTCACATTGCCCCATCCGACCGCTGATAATCGTACACAAATCCACCCGATTACCACAAAAATGCGCCCGAATCAAATCAGCACCCACTTGCAAATCCGCCAAATCCCCATCAATAAAAAAACTCAAATCTTCATCTCGTCCAAATCGACGACCCTCAACAACCTCCTGAGCCAACTCCCTAAAATTCATCATTCCCACCCCTTCATCAAAACTAATTCTCCGAATTTCAAGGATATTTTCTCATATAATTTCAATTTTGTAAACTCATAAAAAAAACGGTTTACAATTATTGAGTAGCAAGACACTACATTTTTATTCAAAAAATTCCTATGAATTGACGAATCAATTTATAATTGTGTCATATTCGGAAACCTTGAAAATAGTGAGTTTCACAGTTTTTCCAAAAATTATCAAACTTCACATTAAATGCCAAAGCTGATATTTCGGGAAACTAACCTATTTCCAATTATACACAATTATATTAAGTCATATTCGGCAGTAAAAAACAGTGAATAAACGGTACAAATACTCACCTAATTTTACCAAATGAAAGGATGGTTTTCACATGAAAAAGAAAATGGCACTCCTCGCCGGGTTGCTTGTCGGAATGGCAACCATGACCGCATCAGCAAATCCCTATGCAATTTATTCCGAAATCGAATCCGGTTCGCTACAAGAAAGAACAGGCTCTTTATTTCAATCTGAAGAAACTGCTGATGGAGTTTCCGTTTGGGGACGTTACCTAGGCGGAAAAGTCCGGCAAAACAGCGGCACCCATACTCTTTTTGCTCCTTCCACAATAAAAGCTACCTATAGCGGAATCCAAGTCGGAATGGATAAAAAAATAAACGAAAAAGTGCGAATCGGCGGCTTCGTGGGCTATACCGATTACAATGTCGACTATGTAACCAATGGTGATGCAGATATTCACTCTACCCATGTGGGAATTTACGGAATCTATAAAAAACCGGAAACCGGCTTCTATCTGGATGGAACTTTTAAAGTAGGCTCACTCAAGCAAAATCAAAATTTCCGCTGGGATCCGCAAACCTATCCGGTAATGGGTCAAACATTAAATAACGATGTTCATTTAAATGATTCAGACCGCTCTTCCAATTGGAGCCTTTCGGTAGGAGCCGGACAAAAAGTATATCTCAATGATAAAGAGCAGAAAAAAGAAGGCTTCTACATCGAGCCTCGCGCCAATGTCATGGTCGGACGAGTAAGTGGTTCTTCTTATAAAGATACTTTTACTAACACTGTTAACTCTTTTATGGGCAGTATTCCTGTTAATGGTGAATTGGAAGTAGAATACGGCAATACCGATGTCGGTTTACTAAATTTAGGCACCTTAATCGGTTACGAAGTCAAATCCGGTAAAAATCCGGTGAATGTTTATGGCAAAGTTTCTTTCATTCGCGATTTTGGCGATGAAATGACCATGAGCGGCAAAGGCACAGCCACGGCTATGGGGATGCCAGTCACTATCGCCCAATCTGTCGAAACCAATCAAAAAAATCACTGGTGGGTATTCGGACTGGGAGTATCCAGCCAAATTAAAGAACGCCACAACCTTTATCTTGACCTCGAAACCACCGCCGGTAGCGACATTGATAAAAATTGGCAATTAAGCGGCGGCTATCGCTTCAGTTGGTAACTCTTTCCCTTCGGATATAAATTAAATCATGCCAACTCAAAAAGCCCCTTCAAATGAAGGGGCTTTTGCTATATAATACTCTGCCTAGCCAAACTTATCCTAGCCAAGAACTTTTATTTTAATACACCAAAAAAATTTCCTCATTTTCCCTCTCTTTTCAGCCCCGCCTGATGAGGGTCAGAAAAGAAGGCAATTACCGCCTCAGCGCTTCTTCGATCCATTCCGGGGACTTCGATTAAGCTTTCAAGGGGTGCTTTTTTTATCCTCTCCAAACTTCCGAAGTGTTCCCGCAATGCCTGCCGCCGCTTAGGCCCGATTCCCGAAATATGATCCAAAATAGAAATCAAATTCCGCTTAGACCGTAGACTTCGATGATAGGTTATTGCAAACCGATGAGCTTCATCTCGAATACGCTGGAGCAATTTCAAGGCCGGCGCAGTATGAGGAATCGCGATGGGTTCTGATTCACCGCCCCGATAGACCCACTCAAATTGCTTTGCCAAGCTGACTACTGCCACATCAGCCAATGCAGAAGCTTCAATAATCGCCAACGCCGACGAAAGTTGCCCTTTGCCGCCATCGATAATTATCAAATCCGGCCGCGGCAAATTTTCATTTCGACATCGTCGGCTCAATACTTCTTCCATCGAAGCAAAGTCATCGGGCTTCCCTTCCACAGTACGAAGCTTGTAGCGCCGATAGGCCTTCTTATCCGCCACCCCACCGGTAAATACGACCATGGAAGCCACCGTCTCCGAGCCCTGAGTATGGGAAATATCATAGCACTCCATCCGATGCGGCAACTCCGCAAGCTCCAACCATTGAGCCAAGTCCTCCAGCGCCACATCAGCCACACTCTGACTGGAGCGAATCCGTACTTCCGCCTGGGAAAGCAAATTCTCCGCATTGCGATTCGCCAAATCCACCAATTCTTTTTTCGTCCCCCGCTGAGGCACTTCCAGAATAACCTTATTGCCCCGCCGCTCACTAAGCCACTGAGAAATAATCTCCCGGTCGCCAATCTCCGCCGGCAACAGCAGCCCTTTGGGAATCTGCCCGGTTTCGCCATAATACTCTTTCAAAAAAGCGCCTATAATTCGCCCCTGCTCTTCTTCCTCCGCATTATCCAGCAAAAAATGATCTCGCCCGCTGATTTGCCCGGCTCGCACGAAAAAGACCTGAATACAGACCCCTTCCCGGCTTTTTGCCAGACCAATCACATCTCGGTCATCTTGATTATCCAGATAAGCGTGCTGCCTTTCCATGATGATTTCCAAAGCCTTTAGCCGATCCCGCCAAAGAGTCGCCTCCTCAAATCGCAATTCCTCCGAAGCCTCGTCCATTTTTCGACGCAATTCCTTGATGAGTTTTTCATTCCGCCCTTCCAAAAGCAACACAATGCTTTGAATCCGCTCTCGGTACTCTTCCTGCCCAATCATCTCCCCGCAAGGAGCCGGGCAATTTCCGATGTGATATTGCAAGCAAGGCCGCCGCTTCTCCAACACCTTACAAGTCCGAAGCGGAAATAAACGGCGAATCATCCGCAAAGTTTCGTGCATCGCCCCCACATTGGCATAAGGGCCAAAATAACGCGCCCCATCAGGCACCACATTGCGAGTTGGAAAAATTCGCGGATACTCTTCCTTCAAAGTGACCTTAATAAAAGGATAGCTTTTATCATCCTTCAGGCGAATATTATATTTCGGACGGTATTCCTTAATCAGATTGCACTCTAAAATCAGAGCCTCCAACTCACTGCTCGTCACAATGGTCTCCAAATCGACGATTCGACTGACCAAAAGTCGCACTTTCGGGCCCTGATTTTTCGAAGACTGAAAATAAGAACGCACCCGATTTTTCAGCACCTCAGCCTTACCCACATAAATGACCTGCCCCTGCCCATCCTTCATCAAATAGACCCCGGGTGAATCCGGAAGCAAAGCCAATTTTTCTTGAATCACCTCATTAAAATCGCTCATACCTAAAATCCTTTAATCTTCATAATAACTTTATTCTAACATACAACAACCGAGCTGCCTAAAAGTTACCCATTCCAAACTTTCATTTGCAAAATTTGCTTTACTATTTTCAAGATTTTCAAAATCAATGTACTCTCACATCTCATCACAAAAGCCCCTTCAAATGAAGGGGCTTTCCTCTACTTACATAATCCGACCATCTAGTTACCGCCCGTTAAAAATCGTTTCACCCAAGCAACTCCCTTTTCGTCAAAACTGCATCTATATTATAGCAAAAGCGCTATTGACTTGCCATCAATAACGCTTTTTCTTTTGCCTAAATTTTATTAGCGGCGGCGCTCTACTTTCATGCCTTTTTCATTCGCCAATTTTACAATGGCATCTTCAGCAGACTCCACATCTGTTGCTGCTTTCATCACGTCCTGAAGAGCTTCTATCGCCAGATTTTGATTATCGGTCTGAATTGCTTCATCTAAATTGGTAAAGCCTTTAATCATCAATCCAAATGCACCGTCAATTGTTCCGACATGCTCCTGCATTTCCTTGCTTTTCGGTTTCAATTCCTCAAAGGACTTTCGAGCATCCTCCAACAGCACTTTAAATTCATTCATCACTACGGAAGCCTCTTGAGGGCTTTTTGCAGAATTCGCTCGTCGTTGGAAATCTGCCATAATTTGCGGATTATATTTTTCCGCAACTTTACTGTCTACCTCTAAGTATTTTTCAATATCACTCTTCACCGGGTCACCGAAGCAACCGCCTAAAGTCACCGCAAATACTACCGCCAACACACCTAATAAAAACTGTTTCATCCAAGCAACTCCTTTTTCATCAAAACTACATCCATATTATAGCAAAAGTGCTATTGACTCACCATCTAATAGCACTTTTGTATTCATCCCAAAAAATAATTATCTCGAACGAACGTTCATTCCTTTTTCGTTTGCCAATTTGACAATTGCCGATTCTGCACTATTCACATCATTCGAAGCTTTTGACATTTTGTTAATGGTTTCAACCATCAATTTTTGGTCTTCTGATCTTACAGCTTTATCCAAATCATCTAAGGATTCAATCATCAAAGCAAAGGACTCATTTACATTACCCACCAGCGCTTTCATTTCATCGCTTTTCGGTTTCAATGCACCATAGCTCTTTTGAACATCAAGCATCACTTCTTTAAGCTCACCTACAATTTGAGTGAATTCATCCGGTGTTCTCGCAGCATTTGCTTTTCGCTGGAAGTCATTCATAAATTGTTTGCTGTATTTTTCTGTGACTTTCTGATCCACATCAATATAATCTTCAATATCACTCTTCACCGGATCACCAAAGCAACCGCCTAAAGTCACCGCAAATACTACCGCCAACACACCTAATAAAAACCGTTTCATAAAAAACCTCCTATTTATATTTCAATTTTAAAACCAAAAATTTGAACTATTCCATTTGCCACTTCAGGCCTTTTTCATTGGCTAAATCGAAAATTGCTTGCTCTGCCTGATCCAGTTCATTCGCATGTCCTTCCATGCTCACCATCGCTCTTATCATCTTTTCTTCGTTTTCTTCTTTAGCACCTTCAAGCATCATTTCAATGTCATCAACAAGGTTACTCAATCCTTTTTGCACCTTATCATTTAGTGCTTTCACTTCATCGCTTTTCGGCTTGAAAGTTGCTTGGTCGTTCTTGGCTTTTACCATAGTAGCTTTCATTTCTTCAAGAATTACGATCATTTCCTCTGGAGTTTCTGCAAAATTCATTTTCCGGCCCTGAGCTTCCAAATCGTTTTCAAGTTTCGTTGTCAACGCATTGCTAGTTACTCGATATTCCTCCAAATCATCCTTTACCTGATCCCCAAAGCATCCGCTCAAAGTTACTGCAAATACTGCCACCAGCAAACCTAGTAAAAACCGTTTCATAAAAAACCTCCTACTTATATTTCAATTTTAAAACCAAAAAATTCAAACTATTCCATTTGCCAATTCAGGTCTTTTTTTCTTTGCTAAATCTAAAATTGCTTGTTCTGCCTAATCCAACCCATCCGCATATTTCCCCATATTCCCCGGTGCTCTTACCATCTTTTCTTCATTCTCTTCTTTAGCACCTTTAAATTCTTCCTTACTTGAACTACCTTTGTTATTGTAACAAAAATGTGACGAAACTTCAAACTTTTACGCTCCAAGACCGGCTTCAAGAATTGTCCGGTATAGGATTTTTTTACTTTAGCGATTTCTTCCGGCATTCCCGTCGCTACGATAGCCCCGCCCTTATCGCCCCCTTCGGGGCCTAAGTCAATCAAATAATCCGCAGTTTTAATTACATCTAAATTATGCTCAATCACGATTACCGAATCGCCATTTTCAACCAGCCGCTGTAAGACTTCCAAGAGTTTTTCAATATCCGCCGTATGAAGTCCAGTCGTCGGTTCATCCAATATATATAAGGTTTTGCCGGTCGCCCGCCGGGATAATTCCGTCGCCAGTTTAACTCGCTGAGCCTCGCCACCGGATAGTGTCGTCGCCGGTTGCCCAAGCTTAATATAACCCAAGCCTACATCTTGCAAAGTCTGCAACTTCCGATGGATTTTAGGCAGATTTTTGAAAAATTCCACCCCATCATCAACAGTCATTCCCAAAATATCCGCAATGGTTTTCCCTTTGTAATGGACTTCCAGAGTTTCTCGATTGTAGCGAGCTCCCTTGCAAACCTCGCAGGGCACATAGACATCGGGCAAAAAGTGCATCTCAATTTTAATGATTCCATCGCCCCGACAAGCCTCACAGCGCCCGCCTTTCACGTTAAAACTAAAGCGACCCGGCTTATANCCCCGAATTTTTGCTTCCGGAGTCTGGCTAAAAAGCTCCCGAATCGGGTCAAAAACCCCGGTGTAAGTCGCCGGATTGGAGCGAGGAGTCCGACCAATCGGCGATTGATCAATATCAATGATCTTATCAATATGCTCGACCCCTTTTAAATCCTGATGCTCTCCTGGCCGCTGCCGATGATTCCCCATCCGCAGGGATAGCCCTTTATAGAGAATCTCATTGACTAACGTCGATTTCCCGGAGCCGGATACCCCTGTCACCACAGTCAGCGTATTCAGCGGAAATTTCACTGTGATATTTTTCAAATTATTCTCTTTCGCCCCAACGACTTCCAACCATTTGTCCTTAGGCTGATTGCGCTCCAAAGGCACCGGAATAAAGCGCCGTCCCGACAAATACTGCCCGGTAATCGACTTTTCGTCCCCCATCAGCACATCCACCGGCCCGGCCGCCACGACCTCGCCACCATGAATTCCCGCACCGGGGCCGATATCCAAAATATAATCTGCCGCAAACATTGTATCCTCATCATGTTCAACAACCAACAAGGTATTCCCCAAATCCCGAAGCCTCTTCAAAGCCTCCAACAAGCGGGCATTATCCCGCTGATGCAGGCCGATCGACGGCTCGTCCAAAATATAGAGCACTCCCACCAGACCGGAACCAATCTGAGTCGCCAAGCGAATCCTTTGAGCCTCCCCACCGGAAAGAGTTCCGGCGGCTCGATCCAAAGTCAGATAATCCAGTCCCACATTCATCAGGAATCCCAGACGAGCCTCCACCTCTTTAAAAATCTGTCGGGCAATCACTTTTTCCCGCTCCGACAGCTCTAAGTTTTGAAAAAAGTTCTGAGAATCTGCCACATTCATCTGAGTCACTTCATGAATATTTTTATCCCCCACAAATACCGCCAACGCTTCCGGCTTCAATCTCGCTCCTTGACACTCTTGGCAAGGCTTGAGAATCATCATTTTTTCATACTCTTCCCGCATATAGTCGGAATGGGTTTCTTTGTAGCGCCGCTCCATAGTCGGCAAAATACCCGGATAAGCCATTTTGTAATGCTTGGTCTCCCCAAAAAGGTTTGTATAATCATATTCAATCAACTCGCTATGAGAGCCATGAATCAGCAAATCCTGCACCTTTTTCGGCAATTTATTCCAAGGAATCTCCACCGATTGCTTAAATTTTTCAAGGAGAGCCTTCATTTGAATCATTGAATAGGAATCCTCATTGCTGGACAGCCCAAACACCGACCATTGAGCAATCGGGAGCAATTTATTCGGAATAATCAAATCCATGTCAAATTCCTGGGTATAACCAATCCCCATACAGGATGGGCAAGCTCCAAACGGACTGTTAAAAGAAAACAGCCGCGGCGCAATTTCCGGCAAACTGACATTACAATCCGGGCAGGCAAAATTTTCGCTGAAAGACAGCACTTCACCGCTATCAGCCAACTCCACCTCTGCCAAGCCTTCTGCCAATTTCAGCGCATTTTCCAGCGAATCAGTCAACCGAGTCTGAAAATTCGGATCCTCATGACGAACCGCCAAACGGTCAATAATTACTGCCAAATTGTGCTTTTTATTCTTCTCAAGACTGATTTCATCAGTCAGCTCCCGCACTACACCATCCACCTTCATTCGGGCATAGCCGGCTTTTCGCATTCCCTCAAAAATACCTTTGTGCTCCCCTTTTTTACCTCGAACCAACGGAGCCTCAATATAAATTCGCGCCCCTTCCGGCAAAGCCAATACCTGATCAACCATCTGCTCCACAGTCTGCTGAGCAATCGGTTTTTTGCAATTCGGGCAATGAACCCGCCCGGCTCGCGCAAAAAGCAGCCGCAAATAATCGTAAATCTCTGTCACCGTCCCTACTGTAGAGCGCGGATTACGATTCGTCGTCTTTTGGTCAATTGAAATTGCCGGCGACAACCCCTCGATATAGTCCACATCAGGCTTATCCATCTGCCCCAAAAATTGCCGAGCATAAGCGGATAACGACTCCACATAGCGCCTCTGCCCCTCCGCGTAAATCGTATCAAAAGCCAGAGACGACTTCCCCGACCCGGATAAACCGGTCAGCACGACCAAACGATCTCTGGGAATCTCCACATCAATATTTTTTAGATTGTGCTGCCTGGCCCCTTTGATAAAAATACGATTCCCCATTTGAGTTTCTCCCTTTTTCAAGGCAATCGCCTCATTATTTTTTTGCTTTTTTACCGGATTTGCCAAATCGTTCCCTCAATTCAAAAATAATATCCCGCAATTCTGCAGCTCGCTCAAAGTCCATTTTTCGTGCGACTTGGCGCATTTCTTTTTCCAATTGATCCGCCATTGCCAAGCCATCGCTCTTAGTCAATTTTTCCCAGGCTGTTTTCTTCTTCCCATAAGAAGCCTTTTCTTCCGCCACCAAACCGGTCCCCTGAATCAAATTACGTATCGGCTTGCGAATCGTTGCCGGTGTGATGCCTTTTTCCTCATTGTAGGCAATCTGTACAGCTCGCCGCCGCTCAGTCTCTTCGATCGCCCGCTTCATGGAGTCGGTCTTTCGATCCCCATAGAGAATTACCCTACCTTCCGAATTCCGAGCCGCTCGCCCAATAGTCTGAATCAGAGAAGTCTCAGAGCGCAAAAAGCCTTCTTTATCGGCATCCAAAATCGCCACTAGGGATACCTCCGGCAAATCAAGCCCTTCTCGAAGTAGATTAATTCCTACCAGTACATCAAATTCACCGGCTCGCAAATCCCGAATGATTTCCGCTCGCTCAAAAGTCGCAATATCAGAATGCAAATAACGCACCCGCACCCCGGCTTCTTTCAGGTAATCGGTCAAATCTTCCGCCATTTTTTTGGTCAAAGTCGTAACCAAAACCCGCTCATCCTTGGCGGCTCGTACCATAATTTCGTGAAGCAAATCATCAATCTGCCCCGGAATCGGTCGAATCTCCACCATCGGGTCAAGTAGCCCGGTTGGGCGAATTACCTGCCGCACCACCTGACCGGAAGCCTTTATTTCATATTCCGATGGAGTCGCCGACACATAGACCACCTGATTAATTCGCTCAATAAACTCCTCAAATTTCAAAGGCCGATTGTCATAAGCCGAGGGCAATCGAAAGCCATAATTTACCAAGGTTTCCTTGCGAGAGCGGTCGCCATTGTACATCGCCCGCAATTGAGGCAAGGTCACATGGGATTCATCAATCACAATCAAATAATCATCCGGGAAAAAATCCATCAGGGTATAAGGCGACTCCCCCGGCGCTCGTCCGTTCAAATGGCGGGAATAATTTTCAATTCCTGAGCAATAGCCCATCTCGCTCATCATCTCAAGGTCATAGTGGGTTCGCTGCTCCAGCCGCTGTACCTCCAACAATTTTTCCTCGCTTTTAAGCTCTCCCAATCGCTCCTCTAATTCCGCCTCAATCGTCCCCATCGCCCGCACCAAAGTTTCCTTGCCGGTCACATAGTGAGAAGCCGGATAAATCGCCACATGCTTACGCTCCAGCAGCACCTCGCCGGTCAACACGTCAATTTCCAAAATTCGGTCAATCTCATCACCAAACAGCTCGACCCGCACCGCCCGCTCGGTATAGCCTGCCGGGAAAACCTCAATCACATCGCCCCGCACCCGAAAAGAGCCCCGGTGGAAATGAATGTCATTCCGCTCGTATTGAATCGCCACCAGCTTCCGCAGAATATCCTCCCGGCTCTGGGTCTGGTTCAGCCGAAGTGACAGCACCTGGCTGCTATATTCTTCCGGCGACCCCAATCCATAAATGCAGGACACACTCGCCACAATAATCACATCTCGCCGCTCAAAAAGTGCCATGGTCGCACTGTGGCGAAGTTTATCAATCTCATCATTAATCGAAGCATCTTTTTCAATATAGGTATCGGTCGTCGCGACATAGGCTTCCGGCTGATAATAGTCATAATAGCTGACAAAATAGCCCACTTCATTCTCCGGAAAAAATTCCTTAAATTCGCTCGCCAATTGCGCCGCCAAAGTCTTATTATGAGCAATCACCAAAGTCGGCTTCTGCACTTTTTCAATCACCTTCGCCATAGTGAAAGTTTTTCCGGTTCCGGTCGCCCCCAATAGGGTCTGTGCCCATTGCCCGCCCTCAATACCGTCCACCAATTTCTCAATCGCCTCCGGCTGATCGCCGGTCGGTTCAAAAGGCGCAACTACCTTAAAAGGCACTCCAGAGCTCAGCCCGCCGGTTTTAATCTTCGGTAAAATCCCCATCTTCCTATCCTTCCTCTAATTACACCCTTATTTGAAATCACCCTTTAATCGGTAATATTAAGCTTTTCTTAATTTTCCCATCCACTCTAAAAAATCATCCTTCTCTATTATACCAAGTTTCGCCCAAATAAACAGAAACGACTCTAAATAGAGTCGTTTCTTAAAAATCCGTATATTCGTTGATATTAAAGGGCTTTCCTTATTTTCCGGTCGTTTTTCTCTGTAAAACTTCCACAGCTTTTTGAAGTTGCGGGTCAGTTTCCAGCTTTCCGGCAGGGCCTTCACCACTCCAATCTACATACACATCGGGCTCTAAACCGCTCCCATGAATTGAGCGACCACTCGGCGTATAATACTTGGCAATCGTCAGGCGAATTGCAGTTTTTCCCTCGACATCCAAAGGATACAGCATCTGCACCGAGCCTTTACCAAAGCTTTTCGTACCGATTAAAGTTCCCTCATGACGATCCTGAACCGCTCCGGCAACAATTTCCGAAGCCGAAGCACTACCTTCATTAATCAGTACAACCAAACTTTCATAACGATCCTCAGCACCGCCACTTCGGCTGACCGATTTAATACCATCTCGGGCGACCGTAGAAACGACCTCGCCTTCCTTCATCAGCATCCCACAAATTTGAACCGATGAATCAAGCAATCCCCCCGGATTATTTCGCAAATCCAATACCAAGCGCTTCATACCTTGCTGATCCAATTCATTCAGCTTTGCCAGAAAATCTTCCGAAGTGTTTTTATTAAAAGAAGTCAACCTCACATAGCCGATATCCTCTTTAAGCATCTCCCCATAAACACTCTGGATTTTGATATTTTCTCGCACCAAAACGACTTCAAAAATCTCAGATGGCAGGTCTTTCTTATCTTTATCCTTGCCGATCCGCTCCAATTCCAACGTCACCGACGAGCCTTCAACTCCACGAATTCTGCTTACCGCATCCTCAAGAGAAAAATTTTGAGTATCCTCCCCATCGATTTTCCGAATAATATCGCCGGATCTCACGCCCGCACGATCTCCCGGGGTCCCTTCAATCGGCGAAACTACAGTCAGCGCGTCATCCTTTTGTCCTAGCACAATCCCAACTCCGCTGAAAGAGCCTTCCGTCTGAGTCATAAATTGGCTGAAACTTTCCTCATCCATATAAGCCGAATAAGGGTCGCCCAATGCCTTAACCATGCCCTGCAAAGCACCGTCAATCAGTTGATTGCTATCGGACGGCTCATAATACTGACTGCTGACAATCTGCATCCCCGCCCAAATACGAGCTGCCGCCGAAGCCCCCCCCGGAAAAGTCAGCGCCAAAAAAGTCGCTGTGCCAATCGCTGTAACCAGTACCAACACAACACTATAAATGACTACCTTTGCCCGACTAATAAACATTGTAAGTCTCCCCCCTACTTTCTCCAAGTACCCACCAATTTTCAAAAATCCCAAATTAAAATCAATACGGAATGTAGTGATAAGGGTCTCTTAATTCCCCATCTCTACGGACTTCAAAATGTAAGTGTGGTCCGGTCGAATAGCCGGTCGAGCCCACATAGCCAATCACATCACCTTTTACAACCTCATCGCCAATATTCACAACTAATTTAGACTGATGAGCATAAAGGGTCGTCAAGCCATTTCCGTGATCCAATATAGTCGTCCAACCGTAGTTATCTCGCCAATCGGCGTAAATCACGATGCCATTATCCACCGCGCAAATTTCATGCCCATGAGGTGCGCCAATGTCAGTCCCATTATGAGGCCTTACTGCTCCAAACACTGGATGAACCTTGGTCTTACTATAAGGCGAAGTAATTGGCCCCGGCGCCGGACGAATCATCACACCGGTTGCACCGATATAACTGCTTTTCAAAATTTTTAACTCTTGTTCAATCTGATTACTGGTATTATCTAATTCCTTCTCTTGCTGCACAATAAATTCGCTAAAATCATCCTCAGCAGCTTTCTCTAGCTTTTCTCGCCATTCTTTATTTCTATCATTTTGATCCGCTAAAACAATGCTCCCGGAAAATAGTCCGGCAACACACGTTGCCATTACTACTAGCACAACACCGCAAATCAGCTTCTTTACACAATTTTTCAACGTCAATCAATGACCCCCTTGCATCACTGCCTAACCTGTACACTCATATCATCAATACGGAATATAGTGATAAGGGTCTTGAAGTTCTCCGTATTTGCGGACTTCAAAATGTAAGTGTGGTCCGGTCGAATAACCGGTCGAGCCCACATAGCCGATTACATCGCCCTGAGCAACCTCGTGACCTACATCTACACCTAACTTAGACTGATGAGCATAAAGGGTTACCAGACCATTCCCGTGATCCAGCATCACTGTCCAGCCATAACCGCTCTGCCAGCCTGAGAAAATAACCACACCGCCGTCAGCCGCATAAATTTCATGTCCATAAGGCGCACCAATGTCAGTACCATTGTGAGGACGAACAGTACCAAATACCGGGTGTACCCGGCTACGGCTATAAGGCGAGGTAATCGGCCCCGGTGCCGGGCGAATCATCACACCGGTTGCGCCTTCATAGCCGCTCTTGAGACCTCTGAGTTCTCGCTCAATTTGATTACTGGTACGTTCCAATTCATTCACTTGTTGTTGCGCTAATTCCGCATTCACAAAGATTCGGTCATGAATTTCTTTTTGCTTATCTCGTTCTTCTTGAATCACATTTCGGCGCTCTTCAGCTTGCTTACGAATTTCCGACTGCTTACCTCGCTCCACCTCAAGCTCTGCCCGCATCTGCGCCAGAGTTTTTTGTTTTTCAATGACATCGGCAATCAAATTCACATCATTGGTCAATACCCTTTGAAGTACCTGAAGCCGAGTTGCAAAGTCGACAAAATCAGTCGCACCCAAAAGAACATCTAAATAACTGATTTGCCCTTTTTTATAAATATCCCGCATTCGCTTGCCCAGGGCTTCCCGCCGATCAATCAACATTTTTTCACTATCCACAATCGCTTGGTCAGTTCTGGAAATTCGATTCTCCAAATCCATCACTTGCTGATTCAGCACATCATACTCATCTTGCACAACTCGCAAACGAGATTCGATTTCCCCAAGCTTTGCCGACTCGCTATCTTGTTCTTCCCGAATTTGAATCAACTGACTTTTCTTTTCTTCGATTTGGGAATTAATCCCCGCCTTTTCCGCCTCAAGTTCTTCATTGGTCTTAGCGGCCCAAGAAGGTGCACTCAGAGACAGCAGAAATGTGCAAACCATCAACGCCGAAAGAATCGCCCGATGACGAAGTAACCAATTTTTCACGGCTCTGCCTCCTCATTTACAGTAGTAAATCAATCTCTACACCTTCAAGAAGCGTTTAATCGAAATCATACTTCCTAAAGCACCAATTGCCGGCCCTAAAAATGCCATGCCAATTGACAACCACAGAAGCAATGGATACTTGGGAACAATCGGCAAAAATGCCAGCGTTTGCGCCAACTGGGTACTGATAAATGAATAAGCCACGTCAATTACCAAAGTCGCCACTAGTGCTCCCAAAAATCCCAATATAATCCCTTCCAGCACAAAAGGCAAACGAATAAACCCATCCGTTGCCCCTACATATTTCATAATACTAATCTCCCGACGCCGGGAAAATACAGCTACCCGAATCGTGTTGGCAACGATGAAAAGTGCCGCCAATCCAAAAAAGAGTACCAAAACCAAACTCAAAATCCGCATCCAGCGAGCTACCGAGAAAATTTGCTCGATGATTTCCTGACCGAATTGGGTATCATCTACCCCAGCCAGCCCTGCAGTTGCTTGAACAATCAGCTCCACATGAGCAGTCGTCTCCGCCCGAATCTGAAAAGATGCCGGCAAAGGATTCGTATCCCCCAACGCATCCAATAGCTCTTTTTGATCCCCCAAACGCTCTCGGAACCGCTCCAAAGCTTTCTCTTTATCGAAATAAGTCAATTCCTCGACTCCATTTAAACCCTTAAACTGAGTCTCCAAATCCGCCAATTCCTCAGCGGTAATATCATCCTTTAGATAAACAGAAATCTCCACAGTAGATTCCACTTGATCTGCCATGTGATTCAGATTCAGCCCCATCAAAATGAACATTCCCAGCATGATGAGAGACAAAGCCATTGTCGCCACCGAAGCGATTGTCATAAAAGCATTTCGCCACAAAGACCGAAACGCTTCCCGCAGAAAATACTCTACACTACTCGCCGTGCTCATATCCATAGCTTCCTTTCTCTTCATCCCGGATAATTTGACCTTGTTCAATGGCAATTACCCGTCGTTGCATCGCATCTACCACCGGGCGGTCATGGGTTACCATCAAAATCGTCGTACCACTCTCATTAATTTTTTTAAAAATCTGCATGATTTCCTGAGAGGTCTCCGGATCCAAATTTCCGGTCGGCTCATCAGCAATGACCAATACCGGCTTATTCACAATCGCTCTGGCAATCGCCACCCGCTGCTGCTCTCCACCGGATAGCTGCGCCGGATAACTGCGGGACTTACCCCTGAGGCCAACCAACTCCAATACCTGATTCACTCGAATCATGACTTCCCGCCTTCGAGTACCGATGACTTCCATCGCAAACGCAACATTCTCATAGACTGTCTTATTCGGAAGCAAACGAAAATCCTGAAAAATCACACCCAAAGAACGACGATAAAAAGGCACTTCCTTTTCAATCATCTTCGTAATATCTTTACCCGCCACAAATAGAGACCCCGAAGTCGGCGTCTCTTCTCTCAGCAATAATTTCATCAACGTTGACTTTCCGGCTCCGCTAGAGCCGACAATAAAAACAAATTCTCCCGGCTGAATCGCCAAGCTCATATCCACCATCGCCGCAGTACCACTGGGATACACCTTGCAAACCTTGTGAAGCTTGATCATAGTGCCTCCTTATTTTATCTGTTTTTCATTACTGAAAAATCATAATTGTTTTTTGAATATGTGGGATTTCTCTTTTAAATAGTACCATAAAATCGCCTTAATAGCGAAACCACTTGCAAAGCATTTTCCTCGGATACTTTCTTAAGCTTTTCCCGGCACTCGTCATTCTCGCCACGCTCAGATTCCAGCTTTTCCGACACTTTTAAAGCCAAATCCGCTGCCGAAACTTCCGCCAAAGAGGCTGCCGGTCTCTCACCAATCAGCTCCAAAAAGCTATCGATTTTCGGATCATAAGAAAGCCCCACCAAAGGCGTTCCCGAAAGAAAGGCAAAAATCAGACCGTGAAGCCTTACTCCAACCAGCACATCTAAATTTTTAATGCAGGAAAGATGCTCTCGCACCTTAAATTCTCCTTCCAGAAAAATACCTTTTTCCTTCATTCGCTCCCGAATTTTTCGAGCTGCTTCGCCGTCCTCCGACCATTGCATCGGCAGGAAAACTACATCCACATTCTGCTCACGAATCAATCGGTCTGCGGCTTCAGCAATTTCCGTCAAATAATTCGCCGACTGCGCCCAATCCCGCACTGCAAAGCCCACCAAAGGTTTTTTCCCTTGATAACCGGCGGCTTTCAAGATTTCCAAACCTCTATCCGAATTTTCCGGACTTAGGGAAAGCACCGGGTCAGCAGTCACATAAATCGGTGGCTTGTCAACTCCAAGCCTCGCCAGCTCTGCCTTTGACTTTTCATCCCGAACCGTAATCAAATCCACCTGATTGACTACCTTCCGAAGCGCCGCCTGAGCCTTCGGGCGAATCACCGGCCCAATCCCCTGCGCATAAAGCATCGTCGGCACCTTCATCCATTGAGCCAACCTCAGCACACTCAAATAGTAGAAAATACTGCGATGACTCGTCACATCTTGAAGCAGACTCCCACCTCCGGAAAGAAGTAATTTCGCCTTTCGGAAAGCAGAAAACATCCGGAAATAATCCAGCCGATGAATCCCTTTCACACCATAAGTCCGCTCAATTTCCTTGGGGCGACCGGAAATCACTGCCACCGTATACCCCGGACACTCTCGCCCTAAAGCCTCCAAAATCGACAGAAGCATTGCCTCATCACCGGCATTTCCAAAACCATAATAGCCGGAAAGCACAATATCAGCCACGGAAAGATTCCCCCCATCGCTTCCAGCCCAGATACAGCAAGTGGAAAATCAAAATTCCCAGCACTCCCAAAAGAGCTCCCGGCCAAATGCCATCAATGCCTCGAACCACCGAAAGAATCAACGGCGACCTCACATGAGCGAAAGTCTCCACCATCGAAGCAATCCCAATACTTCCGGCAACAGTCGCACCAAATTGCAACCAGCGCGGCGACCTGGAAAGCCAGAAATAGGTCGCTAGCACCAAAGCCGGATGACCGATGAAAAGCTCCTTACTTCGAGGGCGGGTAAAGAAAGCCCCTTCCAAAAAGGAACGCAACTTAATTTCCCAGCCCGGCACCCCAAAACCGGCGGTATGACCGGAACGACCGAGCAATATATATACCCCGATCAGCCCGACAAAACCGATCAACAAAAATTGAATCGTTGTCGGAGTCTGCAAAATACGCTTGCACTCGCCGATCAAATCATCATCCTTGCCGCCGGTCAGGGAAAAACGGGAAACATATAACAAAATAGACAGCACAATCGGCAATACGAAAGACAGCTTAACTCCCCTAAAAAGCTCCATCTCCATAAAGAAACGAATATCTGACAATAAACCTGCCATCAAAGAAGCCCCTAAAAGAGAAATAAAGCCGGCAATAAACAGCAAAAGAACTGCCTGCACGATTCGCCCCGGCAAAGAGCCAACTGCCTCTTTGGCCTTCTTCTGCCAATAATCCATCACAAGGGATAGCGCAATCGGCGGAAACAAACAAGCTGCCCCCAAAGCACCGACTTGCCGAATCAGTGTCATATCCTTTATAAATAGTGGCACCGCAAACACAAGCGCCCCCATGCCCCAAAGGGCAATTTGAAATTTTCCGGTTATCCGCAAAATTTGGCTGAGAAGAAACACACCGCCGGCCACAACACCGCTCATCATCAGAGCCAGTGCCCAATTCGGCGCATGGTAAGAAGTCATAATATGAGCTCTCCCCAAAGTAAAGCCCTCTTTTTGAATCCCCGCAGCTACCGAGCGGATATAGTTTTCATGAGTTTCAGTCAGGGTATTTGCCCCTTGCAATTTTTCGAATTTCCGAATCAAATTGATTTTGATATTCCGCTCCTTGACCGCCAAAGGCCAACGGGCAATCGCCACGGGCAAAGTTAATTTTTTAAGCTCTTCTTTATAAATCGTATAAGCTCTTGCGGCTCGATAATCCATCGCCGCTGCCAAAGGCATCAAGCCTGCCTGGTCAATGAATTGAAGCTGATCGGAACGCTCCACCATTCCTAGGTTTATTTCCTTACTTTTCAGCCATTCTCCAAAAGCAAACATCTCCGGCTGGTCATTCATCGGCCTGTCATTTCGATAGCCAATCATTTCCACTCCGGCCGGAATAATACCAGTCAGATTTTCTCGATTATCCAGCTTTTGAATCAAAAAATGATTATATTCCGGAGTTGGATTAATTGCATTTACCGGGCGGACAATCAAAAGCACTCCAGCTTTATCTGCCCTATCCAAATCTTCCTTGAAAAGTCCCATTGGAAATTCCATGATTTTCTCCGGTGTCCAGAGCCTTACCCCCACCACCGAGCGACTACCAATCTGCAAAAGCTCAACCCGATCTTTTCCCAGTCGATATTCAACATTTTCACTGAGTTCCTTGGCAATATCCTCACGGGATACCACTAAATAAAACCACTCCGGCCGAATCTTCCCTGACTGCACTGCATCTTTCCAAGCCGAATCAGTCAAAAGCCCTGCCTTCTCGTCTGCAATCAATTCGCCGCCCCGATGCAGATTTGCCCAACCACGACGAATAAGCCGTTCGAGGCTGGCTTCCTCAACGACTAATGTGGTCATGCCGGCATTTTTAAATTGTATCAACAGCTCATCAGTATTTTTTCCATCCTGATAAGCCAAATCTTCTAAGTCATGAAATTCCAGTGCAATTTCGACTTGCTGTGCCTTATCCTCTACCTGAATCCGCTCCCGCACCACCCAGAAAGAAGCCAAAAGCCCCAGTCCAATCAATAATAGTATGCACCAATTATAACGCTCTTTCAGCAAAACCATTCGTCCCTTCAGCAAAGCTCAAATCGTTCAAGCTGTTATTTGCTTTTCTTCTCCTGGGCCAGTTGCCGGAGATAAGCTTCAATAAATCCATCCAATTCGCCATCCATCACTGACTGCACATTACCAGTTTCATAGCTGGTTCGGTGATCTTTCACCATATTATAAGGATGAAAAACATAGGAACGAATTTGACTTCCCCATTCAATCGCCTGATAATCGCCGGCGATTTCCGCCTTGCGATCTGCTTGTCTTTGCCGCTCCAATTCAAAAAGCTTTGATCTGAGCATCGTCATTGCATTCGCCCGATTTTGAATTTGTGACCGCTCGGTCTGACAAGCTACCACAACTCCGGTTGGAATATGGGTAATCCGTATCGCCGAATCGGTTTTATTAATGTGCTGACCTCCGGCACCGCTCGCTCTAAAGGTATCAACCCGCAAATCTGACGGATTAATCTCCACAGTGATATCATCATCAATTTCCGGCATCACATCCAAAGCCGCAAAAGAGGTATGCCGCCGAGCATTAGAGTCAAAAGGCGAAATACGAACCAACCGATGCACGCCCTTCTCCGCCTTTAGGTAGCCATAAGCATTTCGCCCGCTAATCCGAAAAGCTGCACTTTTAATGCCCGCCTCATCTCCATCCAGAAAATCCATCATTTCTACTTTATAGCCTTTTTTCTCCCCATGCCGCAAATACATTCGAAGAAGCATCTGAGCCCAGTCTTGAGCCTCAGTACCACCGGCGCCGGCATGAAGAGTCAAAATCGCATTTTTACTATCCAGTTCATCTCCAAGAAGAGTTTGAAGCTCTCGCCTATCCAATTCGGCACGAATCTCCGAAAGCTCACTTTCGACCTCTACCGCCACCGAATCATCCTGTTCGGCGATACCAAGCTCCCACAAAGTCGCCGCATCTTGGTATTTTTGATGAAGAGCAAAAAAAGACTCGTAGCCTTCCTTTACTCCTGCAAGCTCCTGAGTAATCCTTTGCGCCTTCTCCGCATCATCCCAAAAATCCGGTGCACTCATCTCGTGTTCCAATCGGGCAATCTCATCCTCTAACTGAGGGAGGTCAAAGAGATCCCCTCATCTCAGTTACCTTATCTCCCAATTGATCTAAATCGCTTTTCAGATTTTCCAAAAGCACCCTGATTCACATCCCTTTTGTTTTCTATTCTCTGCCACAGCATTTTTTGTATTTCTTACCGCTGCCACAAGGACAAAGGTCATTTCTGCCGGTTCCCTCTTCAGGTTCTGCAGTCCCCTCGCCACTTGGGGCAATATTTTCTTTTGCATTTTTAAGCTGGCTTTCCGGCTCTTGAGCAATTTGCACTCGATAAATATACTTAATAATTTCTTCCTGCATCGACTGCATCAGCTCTTGGAACATCTCATAGCTTTCCAGCTTATATTCCTGAAGCGGATTCTTTTGTCCGTAAGCCCGCAGATTAATCCCCTGTCGAAGCATCTCCATCGCATCCAAGTGATCCACCCATTTGCTATCCTGGACCTTCAGCATAATAATTCGCTCAAGCTCCCGCATCATCAGCGACGAAAGCTCTACTTCCCGCTCTTTGTAGAAAGAACCGGCGGTTTCTCTCAGCTTCTCGTCAATTTCCTCACGGCTGAAGTTTTTAAGCTCTTCCGCACTCAAGCGACCCGCAGGCAGAAAAAATTGCTCCCCATAAGGCACCAAGCCATCGATATCCCAATCTTCCGGATCTTTCTTCTCAGAAACATACATTACCATCATATCATCGATTAGATTACCCACCATATGCTCAATTTGCTCTTTTAGGTTATCCTCTTTCAGGATTTTTTCCCGCTGGGAATAGATAACCTTCCGCTGCTCATTCATCACATTATCGTATTCAAGGATATGCTTTCGGATATCAAAATTTCGGCCTTCCACTTTTTTCTGAGCCTGTTCAATCGAGCGGGTAATCATTGCGTGCTCAATCGGGTCATCCTCATCAATTCCCAATTTTTCCATGACCATTGCAATACTGTCAGAGCCGAAAATCCGCATCAATTCATCTTCCAGAGAAATATAAAATCTCGATTCCCCCGCATCACCCTGGCGGGCGCAACGACCCCGAAGCTGATTATCAATTCGGCGACTTTCGTGGCGCTCAGTACCCAACACATAAAGCCCGCCCAGCTCAGGCACGCCTTCGCCCAGCACAATATCCGTACCCCGGCCGGCCATATTTGTCGCAATCGTCACAGTGCCTCGCTGCCCGGCATTTCGGATGATTTCCGCTTCCACATCATGAAATTTTGCATTCAGCACCTGATGAGGAATTCCGGCTTTCTTCAAAGCTCCGCTGAATTCTTCCGATTGGACAATCGAAGTCGTCCCCGCAAGCACCGGCTGTCCGGTTCGGAAACGCTCCACGATATCCCGAACGATCGCCTTCGTTTTAGCCCTACGAGTTTTAAAGATGATATCAGGATGGTCAATCCGACTGACCGGACGATTCGTCGGAATCGTGATGACCGGCAGATTATAAATGCTGACAAACTCGCTTTCCTCAGTCTTTGCAGTACCGGTCATACCGGATAATTTTCCATACATTCGGAAATAATTCTGGAAAGTAATCGTCGCCAAAGTTTTGCTTTCCCGCTCGATTTTCACATTTTCCTTCGCCTCAATCGCCTGATGAAGCCCATCAGAGTAGCGACGCCCAAACATCAAACGTCCGGTAAATTCGTCAACAATAACGACCTCGCCGTCTTTTACCACATAATCTTTATCCCGCTCCATCAAAAAATGAGCCTTCAATGCCTGGGTAAAATGATGGGAGTAAATCATATTTTCACCGTCATACAGATTACCGACCCCCAAAGCTTTCTCAGCTTTAGTAATCCCCTGATCCGTCGGCGAAATGGTATTTGAAGTCTCGTCAATCGTATAATCTTGGTCACGACGGAATTTCGTCACGATTTTTGAAAGTTTATAATAATGCTCCGTCGATTGCTCACCGGGGCCGGAAATAATCAGCGGTGTCCGCGCCTCGTCAATCAAAATACTATCCACTTCATCGACAATGGCAAAGCGAAGCGGCCGCTGCACCATCTGATCCGGAGACATTACCATATTATCCCGCAGATAATCAAAGCCAAATTCGTTATTCGTTCCATAAGTAATATCTGCCTGATAAGCCTGTTTTCGCTCACTCGACTCTTTTCCATGCACAATCAGACCTACCGACAATCCCAAAAATTGATAGAGTTTACCCATCCACTCGCTATCTCGGCGAGCCAAATAATCATTTACCGTAATTACATGAACCCCTTTGCCTTCAAGGGCATTCAAATAAGCCGCCAAAGTCGCAACCAGAGTCTTACCTTCCCCGGTTCGCATCTCCGCGATACGACCCATATGAAGAGCCGCCCCGCCCAAAAGCTGAACGTCAAAATGACGCATCCCCAACACTCGGCGCGACCCTTCCCGGACGACTGCAAAAGCCTCCGGCAAAATATCATCCAAGGTCTTACCGGCACTTAAATGCCGTTTAAATTCCGCAGTCTTTGCCCTGAGATTGGCATCGCTCATCTTCTCTAATTCAGGCTCATACCGATTTATCTGCTCAACTACATCCTGTAGTTTTTCCAATTCACGTTCGCTGGGATCACCAAAAATTTTCTCTAGTAGGCTCTTTACAAAACTCATTGATTTTGTCTTCCTTTCTAATTCACTAGTCGAAGCTAAATCTTTATCTTATTAATTGTACCAAATAGCGCCTCTCACGTCAAAAATAAAGATAGTCAATTTTCCTCAAAAAACAATTTTAAAAGATAAAAAAAACCGGTTCCATATGGAACCGGAAAGGGGGAGCAAAAATACAAAACCCTCTAAGAGACCTCTTATTATATTCATTGTATCGTTACTTATTTCACTTGTCAATAAGTTTTTAGAAAATTACAACTATTTAAACATTATTACCATTATTCTACACCCAAAGCCTCAAAACTATCCGCATTTCCCCTAAAATATACATAGGGAGCGATGCTCCCATCGCCCCCCTAAGCTCATATTAAAATTTAATGCTCACACCCAGTTGATAACCCACACCGGCTCTGCCACCATCACGGAAAAGAATTTCCCCTTGAGACATCAGCCGATTATTTCGCCATTTTTTAGTGGCTCCAAGACCATATTCAAAATAATTCTGCCGCATTTTAAGCGCCGGCAACTCTGCACCTTCTACATTTCCGGAAACCTTATCGTTGATATTATATACATATTGAGCGGTCAAATGAGCCGACCAAGTATCTTTTTCATAAACAAAGCTCATTCCCGGAGCAATATTCACACCATCCAAACGTCCGGTTCCCATGCCTACCCCCTCGCCAAACTCAGAAGTCCAGCTCTGTCGGCCATAGGCATTATAGCTGACCGCCAACGACGGTCGAAGAACTAAATGCTCGCTACTGGATGTATGGAAATCGTAAGCATTTTTAACTGCTACACCGGCAAACCAATTGCTCGTCCTATCCACAGTCCCGGCAACTGCCATTTTATTGCTGTACCCGCCGGCATAAGCCAGCGCCGTTCCGGTATAATTGCCCTTTTGGTATACCCCGCGAAAACCGGCCTGCCCGCCGTTTTGGTGCATATCTACATCGCTAAACGATTGCTTACCGCCATTATAAGCCGCATAGATAGTCGGCAAAAATTTTCCGCCGTTTTTAAATTCCACTGTCTTAAAATCTACCCCGACAATACCACCGTAAGCACTGCTCTCCGCTTTTACATCCTGAGTAAAATACAGCGTTTCCGATGCCCCATAAGGCTTAAACCAAATACTACCATCCAAATAAACATGCTCAAATAATAAACCATTGAGGGATAGCTGGTTTTGATATGAAGATACCATCGCGACCTGCCCCCTCAGAGCCTGATCATTCAAAGCACCTCTGAATAAGGTATATTGCCCGGAGCCATCAGATCTAAAACCATACGAATAGATTGGAGTGTTGATGGGCTGATTAACCGATTCATCGAAAGTTAGACCGGTAATCGCACCGCCATCAAAAACTTGTAAAGGAATCTCCTCTTTTGTCGGCGCCCCGGATACTAATATTTCCGAAATGTTAAATGTACCTGTAGAGGAGCCACCATTAAGCTCAAATGTATCCGAAGTACCCTTATTTCCATCAATATCAATCTTAAAGTCATTTATGCCGCTAGCCGCAAAAGTACCAACAGTAGTTTTGGTTATAACCCCATCCAAACTGTCAACATTTGAATTATTCAATGTAAGATTGCCAATAGTCAGGTCTGCGGCTTGCCAGAGATTAAGATCAGAATTGCTGATTGTATTGGTTCCCCCAAAGAAAGATGTTGAATGGTTCGTTAAAATTCCAGCAGTTTGGTTGTATTCTCCTGTAAAGTCTTCATTTACTGAATCTTCACCCAGAATCACCTCAGAAGCTTCCGTTTTTTCTATTTTTGAAGTCCCGTTTGAACTTCGAATGCCGCCGCCAAAATAGATAATTCCGGTGCCTTTAATATTGAGAATAGCGTTATCTGCCAAATAAATATCATTATTACCACTACCGTCAGTATTTCCCTCAAAAATAATATTTTCACTTGTAGTAGTCGGCTCAGTGCTTATTGCATTCAGAGTCAGAGTCGATTTACTTGAATTATAAATAGCCCCGCCGTTCCCATCTGCGTGATTGGATTTGAATACATTGCCCCCATTAATGGCTGTAGATATCGGTGTACCAA
>JGI994J12354_10000206_pt1 | contig 57637 bp, 49 predicted proteins | sample IntmicLarv3ML3BL_FD_12354 | JGI IMG/M metagenome (IMG submission 12354) | reverse complement strand
ATTTCTCTTGTTAATCTTCCATTTGAATATTTTACTTGTCTGTCAAATGGAAGTTTAGTATAGCATTCACTTTTTTATCTGTCAATCACTTTTTTGTATTTTTTTATATTATAATCTAAATATAACAATATTTCACATATACAACTCTCAATTTTATCCTAAATAGAATTAGCTATGCTACTTATTATACGATATATTATTACAGTGACATAATATAATTGAGAAAGTTTAAACTGAATATGAAATCACAAAAATATTTTTTTAAATCATTAATCAAAAACATGAGTAGGTTACATACTATATAAAAAGTGGCTGCACAATTTAGAATGATTAATCTCTTAATTACCAAATCTAAATCTTTTAAAAAGAATAAAGTTTTTTAATTCCAATACCAAAAACGACCGATAAACGATATATATCATTACAAATTATCTAAAGGCTAAAACCATTTTTAATTACATATAGTAACTACTAGGATACCAATTTCAATTTTATTTATCAATTTATAGATAATTACTATAATATTAGTATTTCTACTACTACTCTTAAAAATCTTCTTAACTCTATCAGGTTTAGGAAAAATGGTATTTATAGAAAAAAGGAACTGCATAGATTTTGATGTTTTTTGATATAGACTTTGATATACAAGAAATCTCGAATTATTATTATAATATTTTTTATTTATCAAATTTTAAATTATTAAAAAATTGTTACTATGTTTTACTATAAAAATACACATTCTCGACAATGTATATTATATATTAAATTAACATTTCACTATTTCGCTCTATTATCATCAGTCAGTGTATCTGCATTATATGTTGCTCTTATGCATTACAATTAAGCAAAATACATCATTGCAATCAGAGAGTTTCGAAACTTTTAATTTTTTATTTTGTAAAAAATGTATTAAAATTCACTGAAGTACACTTATTGATAGTGATAAAGCAGAACTAAAAAGAATTATTTTAAAACTATATTTCTATATTATTGATAAAATGTATCTTATTTTAATACAAATCAAAATACCAAATACATTAAAATAAAAGATATTCAAAAGGTCAATCACAAAAGAGTATTAGGTGAGCGCCTTGGCACTAAGAGCCAATGAAATATATTACAGCAATGTACAATTTTGTAAAATATTTTACTTTATTTAAAAACGATATTTTTAATAACTAAAAAGGAACTACGCTCCATAACTGAGTTTTACTCACCTATTTTGTAGTAGTTCCTTTTTTATTATATTTAACTTAAAAAGTTATTTTTTCTATAATTTAAGAAGATTTCATTTAAATTAAATTCATATAAATAGAATATACAACTTTAGCTTGTATAATAGTTATTAATACATTTAATCAATATAATTACTATGCCTTATACTCTGAACCATAGTATGCTCTTAAGTACATTGCTTTAATTTCCTCTACAAGCGGATATCTTGGGTTTGCACCTGTACATTGATCATCAAATGCATCTTCTGCCATTTGATCTAATGTTTCCAAGAAATATTTTTCATCCACACCATAGTCTTTAATTGTTTCTTTAATACCAATTAATTCTTTAAGCTCTTGAAGTTTGATTAGGAAGTTATCGAAAATTTCCTGATCATTTTTTCCTGTAACTCCACAGAATTTAGCACATTCAACATATCTATTAAATGCCTGTGGATACTGATATTGTGAAAATGTACCCATTTTAGTTGGAGCTTCCACTGCATTAAATTTGATTACTTCATTTAGCATTATAGCATTAGCAGTACCATGAGCAATGTGATGTCTTGCACCTAATTTATGCGCCATTGAATGACAAACTCCAAGGAATGCATTTGCAAATGCCATACCTGCCATACAAGATGCATCTGCCATTTTATCTCTAGCTTCTATATTAGTGCCATCTAAATATGCTGTTGGCAAATATTCAAATACCATTTTCATAGCTTTAAGTGCTAAACCATCAGTATAATCTGTTGCCATAACTGATGCATATGCTTCTAGTGCGTGTGTCATAACATCAATACCTGATGCACTTGTAAGGCCTTTTGGCTGACTCATCATATTATCTGCATCTATAATTGACATATTAGGAAGTATTTGATAATCTGCAAGCGGATATTTAATTCCTGTTTCTTGGTCTGTTATAACTGCAAATGGTGTAACTTCTGAACCTGTTCCTGATGAAGTTGGTATAGCTACAAAATATGCTTTTTCACCCATCTTAGGGAATTCATATACCCTCTTTCTAATATCAATAAATCTCATTGCCATACCTTTGAAATCTGCTTCTGGATGTTCATAAAGTACCCACATAATTTTAGCTGCATCCATTGCTGAACCACCACCTAGTGCAACTATCACATCTGGTTGAAATGCTGCCATAGCCTTTGCTCCAGCTTCTGCATTTGCAAGTGTTGGATCAGGCTGTACATCTGAAAATACACTATACACTATTCCCATTTGGTCTAATTTATCTGTAATTGGCTTTGTATATCCATTCATATATAAGAAATTATCTGTTACAACCATGGCTCTTTTTTTGCCAAGTACATTTTTTAATTCATCAAGTGCAACTGGCATACAACCTTTTTTGAAATAAACCTTTTCAGGTGTTCTGAACCAAAGCATATTTTCTCTCCTCTCAGCAACAGTCTTTACATTAATAAGATGTTTTACTCCTACATTATCAGAAGTTGAATTTCCACCCCAACTTCCACAACCAAGTGTAAGTGATGGTGCTAATTTAAAGTTGTAAAGATCTCCAATTCCGCCGTGTGAAGATGGTGTATTAATAAGAATTCTGCATGTTTTCATTGCTTCTTCAAATTCTGTCATTTTCTCTTTTTCATTTACGTTTATATATAAAGATGATGTATGCCCATATCCGCCATCTGCCACTAATTGTTCTGCCTTACCTAGTGCTTCTTTAAATGTTTTTGCTTTATACATTGCAAGAACTGGTGATAATTTTTCATGTGCAAATTCTTCTGATATATCGACTTTTTCTACTTCACCTATAAGTATTTTAGTTTCTGCCGGTACTTTTATACCTGAAAGTTCAGCAATTGCATATGCTGATTGTCCTACTATCTTAGCATTAAGAGCACCATTTATAATTATTGTTTTTCTTACTTTTTCAATTTCTTTTTGATTTAGGAAATAACAGCCTCTAAGAATAAACTCATCTTTTACTGCTTTGTATATTGATTCAAGTACAGTAACTGATTGTTCAGAAGCACAAATCATACCATTATCAAAAGTTTTTGAATGAATAATTGAATTTACTGCATTTTTAATGTCTGCTGTTTCATCTATAATTACTGGAGTATTTCCTGCTCCAACTCCAAGTGCTGGTTTTCCTGATGAATATGCGGCTTTAACCATTCCAGGACCGCCTGTTGCTAAAATAATGTCAGCCTCTTTCATTACTAGATTAGTAAGCTCTAATGATGGAACATCAACCCAGCCTACAAGACCTTTTGGTGCTCCTGCTGCTTCTGCTGCTTCCATAACAAGTTTTGCTGCTGCTATTGTAGAGGCTTTAGCTCTTGGATGTGGTGATATAATTATAGCATTTCTAGTTTTCAATGAAATAAGAATTTTAAAAATAGCTGTTGATGTTGGATTTGTTGTAGGAATAACTGCTGCCACAATTCCAATAGGTTCTGCTATTTTTCTTATTCCGTATGCTGTATCTTCTTCAAGTACCCCGCAAGTTTTAGTATCTTTATATGCATTATAAATATATTCTGAGGCATAGTTATTTTTAATAACTTTATCTTCTACTATTCCCATTCCTGTTTCTGCTACTGCCATTTTAGCAAGCGGTAATCTTGCATCATTAGCTGCCATAGCTGCCGCAAAAAATATTTTATCTACCTGTTCTTGTGTAAATTTAGCAAATTCTTTTTGAGCTACCTTCATATCTTCTAATTTCTCTAATAGAGTTTCAACACTTTCAACAATAATTGCTTTACTTTCTCTCTTTACCATTATATACCTCCCCTTTTTATAAAAGTTATTTACATGGTTTCAATAATAATTCTTCTTATTATCAGGTAATAAACTTATAAACCTTAAATAAAATAGATATTTTTTTAACAATCTCATTATAACCCATTGTTATTTTTTTGTCAATATTTTTTTACTATATTGTATTCATTTTGTTAAATATCAAAGTAATTGCCCGTATCAAAAGTAAAATAAAATTTAGTTATAATAAAATTATACTTTAGTATAGTCTAATTGAAAAGGAGTTTTATTAAATAATTTCTTGTTTATCATTATATATTTAAGCTAATTGCTCTAAGCCTAAAAAAGTATCTTAATATATAAAAATCAATTTACAAATATAAACTTACTAAAAATAGAATTATTATTTACAGAAATAATTTATATTCTATAATCTTACTAAAATACAAATTAAATAATTTAACAGTAATTGTATTTAATATAGATTATAATTAATTTTCATCTATCCTTTCTTAAAAATTCAATATGTATAAAGTAAGTATTTCATTGATATATTGTTGATAGTTTTTATATACTATGTAATGAAAAAAATATATTTTTGTTAGCTATCTTTTTTATTTTGTTAACAAATTATTATTTATTAAATAGTTTGAGTTTCTTCTATATACTTTAACTTTAATAGGCACTTATATTTCTTTGCTACTCACTTTAAATAGGAAACTCTAGTTTTAATAGGTTTTTAAATAAAATTAACATCTATCATCTATGACTAACAAATTATTTTCTATAAAAAACATTCATAAAAATAGTATTAATATATTAAAACAATTTATTAGTTTGATACCAATTTCATTATTATATCTTTATTTAACCAAAGTAATATAATTTTATTTTATGTATAACACAATAGAGTTTCACTTGTGAAACTCTCGCCTGCGGCGGTTGCAATTTGTGATATCTACATTGTACGCCGCAGTGTGCTCCAGCAGAGTTTTTTTATGTAATGGAAAGCAATTTCCTATTACATAAAAAAGATAATTATATTGAAATATTAAATAATTTCAACATAATTATCTTTTCAAATAAAACTTATCCACTTAATGCTTCTGTTAATGAAGTTTTTTCTTCTTCACTAAGCATTATATCAGCTTCACCTTTTACAACATCCTTTATATATATGTAACACCCTTCTTTTGAATGAACAGTATTAATTATAAATCCTGTATTATTTTTATTTAATAAAGTCATTGCAAAACTTAAAGTCCCTCCCATTCCTTTAAAAGCATTATATTTCACTAAACCAAATTTTTGATATGAATCTAAAACTGACTTATTAAGAAGTTTTATCATACTTTTATTATTTTTATCTTGAGCTGCAAGATATTCAATTCTATCTTGTTGTTCTAATATAAAATCTTCTAATGTTTCAGCATTTTTCCCTCTCATGAAAACATCATATCTTCGATATAATTTATTTAATTTTATTATACAAATTGCTACAACTATTATTAATATTATTAATGCGGCTGACAAAGTAATTATTAAATATGCTACATCAAATGGCATATTACTTAATATACTGTTTTCCATAAAAATATAACTCCTCCCAATCAATTTTTGTTATATCAATTTGTTTCAATAGAACCAAACAAATCTATAAGTCTTTCTAGTTCATCTAAAGAATAATATTCTATCTCTATCTTACCTTTATTTGCATTTTTTTCATTTATAGATACTTTTGTTCCCAAAATTCCTCTAATTCTGTTTTCAACATCTTTATAAAAGACATTATCATCTTTTTCTTTTTTTACTATATTTTTAGGAGCTTCATTTTTAGGTTCTAATATTTCTTTAACTATTGCTTCAATTTCTCTTACACTCAAAGCTTCATTCACAATTTTTTGTGCACATGAAAATTGCAAATCTTTATCTTCTATAGATAATAAGGCTCTTGCATGTCCCATTGAAATTTCTTTTTCACTTAACATCTCTTGCACTCTTTTATCTAATTTTAATAATCTCATTGTATTAGTTATCACACTTCTACTTTTTGAAACACGTTCTGCTAATTCTTCTTGCTTCAATTCAAATTCTTTTATTAATTGTTGATAAGCTAACGCTTCTTCTATAGGATTTAAGTCTTCTCTTTGAATATTTTCTATCAAAGAGATTTCCATAACTTCTCTATCTGTATACTCACCTATTATTACTGGAATTTCTTTTAATCCTGCTAATTTAGCAGCTCTCCAACGTCTTTCTCCTGCAATCAATTCATAATAGTCTGTCTGTTTTTTAACTAACAATGGCTGAAGTATTCCATATTGTTTTATTGATGAAGATAATTCTAATAATGCCTCTTCATCAAACTCTTTTCTTGGTTGTTTCCTATTAGGTTCTATATCTGATATATTAATTAGATTTGGATTTGCATTGATTTCATTTGATTTATCTTCTGTGTTAATATTATCATGTTCTTCTATATTAGAAGAAATCATAGAATCAATACCTTTTCCCAAGCCTCTTTTTTTAATTGCCATTTTATCTATTTTCCTTTCTTTCTAACGACTTCTTTTGCTAACTTTCTATATCTAATTGCTCCAATTGATTTTGTATCATATATATTTATAGGTTTACTATGGCTTGGAGCTTCAGCTAATCTCACATTTCTTGGTATAACTGTATCGTAAACTAATTTTTTTAAATTTGTTTTAACATTCTCAACAACTTGCATTGAAAGATTAGTCCTCATATCATACATAGTAAATACAACACCTTCTATATATAAATTAGGATTCAATCTTTTTTTAATCAAGCCCATTGTATGTACTAATTGAGTTAAACCCTCAAGTGCATAATATTCACATTGTATAGGTACTAAAACACTATTAGCTGTAGTCATCGCATTTATTGTCAACATATTAAATGAAGGAGGGCAATCAATTATTATAAAATCATAATTTCCTTTTATTTTTTCTATATATTTTTTCAATATATATTCTTTTCCTTCTACAGTTATCAAATCCATTTCAGCCGCAGATAAATCTATATTGGCTGGAATAACATCTAAATTTTTTAATACATTTAACTTTATACATTCCGATAAGGTACAATCTCCTAATATTAATTCATATACGGTATTTTCCACTGCATTTTTATCAACACCTAAACCACTACTAGCATTTCCTTGTGGATCCATATCAATAACCAATACTTTTTTTCCTAATTCAGCAATACATGCTGATAAATTTATTGCGGTAGTAGTTTTTCCTACTCCACCTTTTTGATTAGCAATAGCTATTATTCTTGCCATCTTCTTCCCCTTGACTTATATTTAACTTAAGTTACATGTTGCTTTACAATTATAACACATATTTCAATAATTGAGTTAATAAATATTATTTTTTTATATTAACTTATAAAATTATATAAATTATATAAATTAAATAACTATTATACCTAGTTTATAGTTCTTTACTTAAATTATAAGAAGTTAAATTTTATTTTTCAATAAATGTTTCACGTGAAACATTTATTTTATTAATTAAATCTTATATATTAATAAGATTTAAGATTATTAAAATTATTTTTAATTGAATATACTTATTTTATATAACTAAATTTCAACTAATATAATATACATTAAACAAATAAATAACTTACTTAAAAATATAATTAATATCTTTTTTAATGATTGTTATACTATATTACACAAATTAGTAATAGATTAAACTCAATATATAATAATAAATTTTATTAAAATATTCTATAATATAATTTAAGAGCATGTAGAAATGTAATTATATATTTTTTAATTATTTATAAAGAGTGAAACATTATTAATTAATAATATTGTTTATTATAATATATACTCTTTTAATTTATGCTGTTCTTTATATATTAGATATTTTTATCTTTAATAATTATATTCATTAATATCTCTTGATGATATATAACTAAGATTCAGAAATAATATTATTAAGATTTTCATAATTCATCATTATCTCTTTATAATATATAAATAGATATGTTTTTTAAACTTCTAATTTTTAGTTTTAGTTAACAATATAAATTATCAATACATATACTTAAATCTAGTTTCTCATAAAATAAAAAATATAAGTTTTAAAATGCTCTAGCTTCAATTATGCTACACATTTTGCCTTATTATAAGGTAGAAAAGAAAAATGTAATAGAAGAATGCTAGTTGCATGATAACATAATAAAATAGTAAACATATATGATTTGAGGTAAATTATACCTTATTAAGAGATATTAAATTTATTAATTATATAATAAGCTAATATTATTTCTATTACTCTACAATATTAGCTATAAATATATTAAATCTTAATAATATGACTCTTAGTCTTGCTTATATATTATCAAGAGATATTAATAAATAAATAATATTATAATTATAAATTATTTTTAAAATTATTTATAAAGATAAAATATACTATACTTACTTATTTAAACTTATATATTATTTGAACCATATATTTTCATTCTTTATATCTCTTGAATCACTAAATCAATCATATTTACCTGTTTATTAATTTAATGTAGAACTTAAATATATACCATTAATACTTATTAAATTCAAAACTTTTTTAACTTAATAAAAAATCCTTTTTCTTTTTTATCTCTTTATAAAATTTCAAATATCGATTCATCCTCTTACTTTTGTGCTTTATCTATATTAGATTAGTAATTAATACTATCAGAAAATATATTATGTTCATTAGCGATTAATAACATAATATTGTGTTCAAAATTAATAAAGAGGTAGTATTTATTCTTTTTACTACTATTCTGCTTATCCACTTCTTCCTTTACTGATAAAACCAGTAGTGTGGACTTTAATAGTCTAATATCAGGTAACATTGAAGTGACTCTATTATATATTGTAATACTTTAGATTTCATTCCTACAAGGGTAGAGTTCATACAAAAGTATATCTAAAGCAATATAGAGTTACTGTTATGTAATATTCTTTTATTATTCTTATTATAGCTAGTTACAGAAGTCTAAATGATATATAATAGTAACATTTCTTTTTTATTCTTATTATATCTATTTACATAACTCTATATGATATAAATAATAATGCTTCTTTTTTATTCTTATCATACATATTTACATACATCTAAATGATATAAATAATAATACTTCTTTTTTATTCTTATTGTACATATTTACATAACTCTATATGATATAAATAGTAACACTTCTTTTTTATTCTTATTATATCTATTTACATAACTCTATATGATATATAATAGTAACACTTCTTTTTTATTCTTATTATATCTATTTACATAACTCTATATGATATAAATAATAATACTTCTTTTTTATTCTTATTATACATAGTTACATACATCTAAATGATATAAATAATAACACTTCTTTTTTATTCTTATTATATCTATTTACATAACTCTAAATGATATAAATAGTAATACTTCTTTTTTATTCTTATTATATCTATTTACATAACTCTAAATGATATAAGTAGTAATGCTTCTTTTTTATTCTTATTATATCTATTTACATAACTCTAAATGATATAAGTAGTAATGCTTCTTTTTTATTCTTATCATACTCATTACTAAATCTTTTCAATATAAATTCATAATCATCTGCTACTTTAGAATTACCTTTTTAATTAATAAGTATTTTATACACTAATAATATTATAATTGTATACTTATTTTTAATAATAAAAAATAAAGTAAAATGTTTCACGTGAAACATTTTACTTTATTTTATTTATAATTATAATATATTTTCATTTGTATTATTATATAATATATATTATAATATATTATATAAAACTATTATTTATATAATTTTTTCAATAATAAAATAGCTTCAGAAACATTTAATATCAAAATAATTTGGAGAATTAATAATAATACTTATATATTTATAATTATACTCTAAATATGTATAGTAATTATTTAGATATACTAATATATTATATTTAGTTATCTACTACTACAAGTATTCTTTACTCATTTATACACAAATTTGGAGGTAATATATGAAATTATCAAAATATAAAATACTTACAGCTTTCACTTTAACAGGAATGACAATTTTATCTACCGCAGCAATTAATAAAATCATTTCATCAATTGCAACTAATAATGAATTATATAAAAATAAACAAAATTTAAAATATAATTGGAGATTAGGTAATATATCTTACAGTAAATCAGGTAAGGGTAAACCAATATTACTTATACATGATATAATACCCTCTTCTTCAAAATATGAATGGCATAAGCTAGAAAGCGAATTTAAAAAAAGCAGAACTGTATATAGTATTAATTTATTAGGCTGTGGTGATTCTGAGAAACCCGATATTACCTATACTAATTTTCTCTATGTACAATTAATAAGTGATTTTATCAAAAGTGTAATAGGTCATCGTACTGATGTTATAACTTCAGGTTCTTCTGCTTCTGTCGCTATAATGGCTTGTCATAATGACGATTCATTATTCGATAAAATAATATTAATTAACCCAAATAACATTTCTTCTTTTAATAAAACTACCAATAGTTTTTCAAAAATATATAAATTTATACTTGATACTCCTGTTATAGGTACATTGATATATAATATTTCTCAAAGAAAAAGTTGTATTAACAATGCTTTTAAGGATGATTATTTCTTTAATTCTTATGCTATTAGAGATAATGATATAAATTTCTATCATGAATCAGCTCACATAGGAGGACATTCTACAAAAAAATTATATACCAGCATAGTTTGCAACTATTTAGGCATTAATATTACACATGCACTTTCAAGAATAAATAATAGCATTACTATTATTGGTGGCTCTGATGAATATAATATAGATTCAACAATATCAGAATATAAAGAAAAAAATTCTTCTATTGAATCTATAAAAATTAAATGCTGCAAACATTTACCTCAACTAGAAGCTCCAATTAAATTATCAGATATTTTAGATATTTATCTTTCCTAATATATAAATAAAAATGATTATAATACAATTATTTTTAACAAATTGTATTATAATCATTTTTTGCTAATAAATTAATTATTTTATTTCACTTCCACATTTTTCACTAAAAATTTTATCATATTATATAATTAACATTGTTGGTTAATATCTCAAAATCAACTGTTCAATCTGCATTTTAGAAAATATATCAATATAATTTGAAGGATTTTATCTAATATGTAAATATAAACCATATTTACTAGACTTTCTACTACTAATATTTTCTTTTTTACCTCCCTAAATAATTTTCATTTTCACAATATAATTATATTAAGATTACCTTAAATGGACTTTTATTAATTCTATGCTTTTCTATTATAAATATTCAAGTTACCTTTTAATTTATGGTGTAGCCTAATTAATATATAAAATTCAAATATTTTGCAAAATAATAAATATTCTTCTCAACCTTATTTATACTTAATTTATTCATAATATAAACATTCTTATGTATATTCCTATTCATCCTTTTATTGAAAATTTCCATGAAATATTTATTTTAGAGGTTCTTTAGTAGGTAATCCAGCTTTTCTTGGGTATTTTTTCGACATTTTTCCACATTTTTTTATTATAACTAAACTTCTTTCCACATTTGAATCTGGTAATGTGAACTTCTCTGTTAATTCTATTTTCCCTGATAACTTAAATATTGCTCCTTTTGCCTCCAAAATCTCTTCATCAGAATTTCCAGATTTATAGGCTATAAAATAACCGCCTTCTTTTACAAATGGCAAACAATATTCTGATAATGAAGATAAATTAGAAACTGCCCTGGAAACTGATATATCATATAGCTCTCTATATTGTTGATTATTCCCAAAATCTTCCGCTCTGCCGTGGATAACTTCTATATTTTTAAGATTTAATTCTAAAATTACACTATTTAAAAAATTAACTCTTTTATTTAATGAATCTAATAATGTTACTTTAATTTTTGGAAAAGCTATCTTTAATGGAATTCCCGGAAAACCTGCCCCTGTTCCTATATCTATTATATTTTGATTTTCAATTTTCCCTATTTTTATCAAAGAAAGACTATCTACAAAATGTTTTTCAATCACTTCTTCCATTTCTGTAATTGCTGTAAGATTTACAACTTTATTAGTATCAACTAATATTTTATAATATTTATAAAACCGTGATATTTGTTCATCTGATAAATCAATTTTTATTTTTTTACATTTTTTATCAAGTATTTCATAAAATTTCTCATTCATTTATTATTCTCCATTTTTACTTTTTATCTACATCTTCTACTTTATATACTCTTTATTTATATACTATCTCTTTATTACACAACCTCTTTTTACTCACTCTTCTATTATTTCTTAATGCTATTCTTTATTTTATCTAATACCATTATAATCATATAATTTAGTCTTACTTTTTAAACTTCGTATTGCCCTTTATTTATATATCTATATTTTATCTTATTACTTTTTTATCTACTGCTATATACAATCATATACTTTTTATCTACATATTCTACTTTATATACTCTTTATTTATATACTATCTCTTTATTACACAACCTCTTTTTACTCACGCTTCTATTATTTCTTAATGCTATTCTTTATTTTATCTAATACCATTATAATCATATAATTTAGTCTTACTTTTTAAACTTCGTATTACCCTTTATTTATATGGCTATATTTTGCCTTATTACTTCTTTTTATTTTCCTATTACTTTTTGAATAAATACTACTATCACAATTAGATAATTTATTTTTACTTTTTATCTACATCTTCAACTTTACATACTCTTTATTTACATACTATCTTTTTATTATACAACCTTTTTTTACTCACTCTTCTATTATTTCTTAATATTAACACTATTCTTTATTTTATCTAATACTATTATAATCATATAATTTAGTCTTACTTTTTAAACTTCGTATTGCCCTTTATTTATATAGCTATATTTTGCCTTATTACTTCTTTTATATCCTATTATTTTTTATATCTTAACACTATTCCTTTTTTATCTACTGCTATATACAATCATATACTTTATTTCTACTTTTTATTTACATCTTCAACTTTGTGTACTCTCTATTTATATACTATCTTTTTATTATATAACCTCTTTTTTACTCCTCTATCACTTCTTAATCTTAACACTACTCTTTTTTATCTATTACTATTATAATAATATAATTTATTTTTACTTTTTAAACTTTATATTACTATTTATTTATATAAATATCTTTTTTCCTTATTATTTCTTTTTATTATCATATTATTTTTTAATTTTACGCTACTCTTAATTTACATAATATCTTTTTATTTTCTCACCATTAATCTAAATATACATTTTTTAAATTATATTTTTCATTTACTTACTATAACATTCATTCAAATTTTTCATAACTATAATTATAAAAAATGTACACCTAATTAAACTAATTTGGTCTATTATTAATTAAATTCTATACTGTTCTAAATAAACCAATAACACTGATATATCTGCTGGAGATACTCCTGAAATTCTTGAAGCCTGTCCCATTGAATTTGGTTTGAATAATTTTAATTTCTGACATGCTTCTATTCTAAGTCCATAAATATCATCATAATTTATATTTTCTGGTATCTTTTTACCTTCTAATTTTTTAAACTGCATTATTTGCTTTAATTGTCTTTTTATATATCCTGCATATTTTATATTTATATCTACCTGCTCAATAACTTCATCTGATAATATTGGACGTTCCTCATCTAATTCTTTTAACATCTTATAAGATAACTCTGGACGACGTATCAATTCCGCCAATGTTGTTCCTGTACTTAGAGTAGAACTTCCATTTTTTTCTAACAATTGTTGAGTTTTCTTATTTGCTCCTATTGAGATAGATTCTACTCTTTTAGTTTCATTTTCAATTTGTTCTTTTTTTAAAGCAAATTTTAAATACCTTTCTTCTGAAATAAGTCCCACTTTATAACCTATTTCGGTAAGTCTTAAATCTGCATTATCTTGCCTTAAAAGCAGTCTATACTCTGCTCTTGAAGTCATCATTCTATATGGCTCCATAGTTTCCTTAGTTACTAAATCATCTATAAGGACACCTATATATGCTTCTGAACGATCAAGAATTATCGGCTCTTTACCCAACAATTTCATTGCTGCATTTATACCTGCCATAAGTCCCTGTGCGGCAGCTTCTTCATATCCTGAACTTCCATTAAATTGCCCAGAACTAAATAAACCTGATATATTTTTAAATTCAAGGCTTGGCTTTAATTGTATTGGATTAATGCAATCATATTCTATAGCATAAGCATTTCGAACTATTTTAACATTTTCTAAGCCTGGAAGTGTCCTATACATAGCATATTGAACATCTTCTGGCAAAGAACTAGACATTCCTGCAAGATACATTTCATTAGTTGATAAACCTTCAGGTTCTACAAATATTTGATGTCTTTCTTTATCTGCAAATTTTATAACCTTATCTTCAATAGATGGACAATATCTAGGACCTGTTCCTTTTATATCTCCTGAAAATAGCGGAGAGCGCTCTATATTTTTAATAATAATTTCGTGAGTTTCTTTATTGGTATATGTCAGCCAACATGATACTTGTTTTTTCTGAATTGACAATTTATCAGTTGTAAATGAAAATGGCACTATCTCCTCATCACCAAATTGTTCCTCCATTTTAGAAAAATCTAAACTTCTTTTATCTACTCTTGCTGGAGTACCTGTTTTAAATCTAAACATTTCTATTCCCAACTCTTTTAGAGAGTCGGTAAGGTAATTTGCAGACTGCAATCCATTTGGTCCTGTATTTACGCTTACATCACCATATATACATCTTGCTTTTAAATAGGTTCCTGTTGCAAGTATTACTGCATTACATTCATATATAGCTTTTGAATATGTTTCTACTGCACAAATTTCATTATTTTCATTAGTTATTAATTTAGATACTTCTGCTTGTCTTATTGTCAAATTTTCTGTATTTTCAAGAACTTGTCTCATCAATGATGAATATTCATTTTTATCTGCTTGTGCTCTAAGAGAATGTACAGCCGGTCCTTTAGATTTATTTAGCATTTTAGACTGAATAAATGTACGATCTATATTTTTACCCATTTCACCGCCAAGTGCATCTAATTCTCTAACTAAATGACCTTTAGAACTACCTCCTATATTAGGGTTACAAGGCATGAGCGCTATACTATCTATACTTACAGTAAATATAATAGTTGACAATCCAAGTCTTGCACAAGCAAGTGCTGCCTCACAACCTGCATGACCTGCACCTATTACAACTACATTATATTTTTCTCTCAAATTTGACATTTTTTCCTCCAGTTTAAAATTTACTTACTCCTAATTTCATATTAATCATACTTTGATTTTATAACAAATATTTTTTATTTTTGTAATTAATAATTAAATTTGTATTTAACATATTCAAAATTAAATTATTATCATGACTAAACCTTTTATTTACTATAATTAAAAAAATTGCTGAAAAATCCATTATATTAATTTTAAGGTATAATATTATAATTTTTAACTTATTATATCAATTTTAATTTACTAAAAATTTTTTACTTCAATATAATATTTTAAACTTTATTATTTACACATACAAAATTTACTAAATCTTCTTCTACTTTCTCACCAATTATAAATCCTAATTATCTATAAACTTCCATTAAATCTATAGAATAAAAAGCTTCTAACATTTCATTTTCTATATTATCCATAACCATATTTAAACTTTCAACTGCCTTTTTTAATGCTTCTTTTTTTCTTATATTTGTTAGATAAATTTCATTATTATCTTCCAGTTTTCCTTGAAAAAACATATTTTCACTTTATTATTTGCCCATGCAAAATTTACTAAATATTTGATTAACCAAATCTTCTTCTACTTTCTCGCCAATTATAAATCCTAATTGTTCATAAACTTCCATTAAATCGATAGAATAAAAATCTTCTGGCATTTCATTTTCTATACTATCCATAACCATATTTAAACTTTCAACTGCCTTTTTTAATGCTTCTTTTTGTCTTATATTTGTTAGATAAATTTCATTATTACCTTCCAATTTTCCTTGAAAAAACATATCTTTTATTGCTTTTTCAAGTTCATTTAAACCTTTATATTCTTTTAATGAAACTGATATTGCTTTTTTACATGTAATTTTTTCTATTAAATCTTCATCTATTATACTTTCTAAATCTATCTTGTTTAAAATTATAATAGCATTTTTATTTTTTATTACTTCTATTATTTCTTTGTCATTTTCATCTATTTCTTTTGAAGAATCTACTACATATAATATTAGTGCTGCTTCATCAGCAAATTTTTTAGCTTTTTCTATACCTATCTTTTCAACTATATCTTTTGTATCTCTTATCCCTGCTGTATCTATTATATTAAGATTTATTCCATTAAAATTTATCATTTCTGAAATAGCATCTCTAGTTGTTCCTGCCACATCTGTAACTATTGCTCTTTCTTCTCCTAATAATACATTCATAAGAGATGACTTACCTACATTAGGTTTTCCTAATATTACAGTTTTTATTCCTTCTGAAAGTAAACTTCCCATCTCTGAAAGTTTTAATATATTATCTAAGTCCTCTAATATTGGTTCTATTATACTTTTTAATTGATTTGGATAATTATCTAATGAGCTATGTTCTGGATCATCTAATGCTGATTCTATAAGTGCAATTTGATATATTATAGTTTCTCTTAATCTTCTTATTTTTTCTGATAAATGACCTGTTATTTGATTAACTGAATTAGATAATGCATACTCACTTCTTGCATTTATAATATCTACCACAGCTTCTGCCTGTGATAAATCTATTTTTCCATTTAAAAATGCTCTTTTTGTAAATTCTCCTGGTTCCGCAGGAACAGCACCATTTTTAATTACTAAATCTAATATCTTAGTCATTACAAGAACCCCGCCATGACAATTTATTTCTACTATATCTTCAGCAGTATAACTATTAGGACCTTTCATAACACTTATTAAAACTTCATCTATTATATTTCCATTATCTACTATATTTCCATAATGTATTGTATGTGATTTTACATTTTTAAGTTTTTTTTCCTTTTTATTCGTTTTAGTATCTTCTATTACTTTAACAAATTGGTCATTATATACAAGTTGTGTACTATTTATATTTTTCTCTTCACTTACTCTTTTAATACTATTTATATCTTCATCTTTACCTAATATCTTAACACCAATTATATTACTCTCTTCACCTAATCTTTCAACACCAATTATATCATTCTCTTCACTTACTCTTTTAATACTACTTATATTTTCATCTTCAACTAATCTTTCAACACCACTTATATCATTTTCTTCATTTACTCTTTTAATACTACTTATATCTTCATCTTCACCTAATCTTTCAACACCAATTATATTACTCTCTTCACTTACTCTTTTAATACTACTTATATTTTCATCTTCAACTAATCTTTCAACACCACTTATATCATTTTCTTCATTTACTCTTTTAACACCATTTATAATTTCATTTTCACTTACTTTTTTAACACTGCTTATATCTTCATTATATATTTTTTTATTATTTTTTTTACCTGATATAAATATTTTATCAGCTATCTCTATTGATTTATCTCCACTAATTCTTATTATACCTATACCCGAATTACTCATTGCTGTTGCTATTGCTGCAATAGTACTCATAAATTTCACCTCACAAATAATAATATTTAGGCATTTGCAAAATCCTTAAAAAACAGATTATTTCATACATTATCAAATATCATCTCTTCAAAAATCTATAATTTCATAATATTTGAATATTATAAAAAAATATATAAAATTTGAAATTTCTGTTATTATTTCAATTATAATACTTATAAAATCCACAAACTAATTTAGATTTTTAAAAGTTATAAACAATAAATGCTTTTTATTTTTGCAATTACCTAATAATATTTTAAATTAACAAAGGCTGTCTACTATAAGACAGCCTAACTACAATATATATTATAATAAAATACACTAAAACACAAGAATATAGTTTAATTACATATTCTTATTATATTATCTTGTAAATTTACTAAACTAAATATTTTTAAGATTTATATTTTGTAAAATATAATAACATATAATCAAATAAAACTTTTAATTTCATACTATCTTTTCTTAATACTTATCTCTTTTTGGAACTATTACTACATATCTAAATGGCTCATTTCCTTCGCTTTTTGTAAAAATAGCTCTATCACTTTGAAGCGCAGAATGTATTATTCTTCTCTCATAAGGATTCATTGGTTCAAGTGACACTGAACGCTTTGTTCTTTTTACTTTATAAGCAATATTTCTAGCCAAATTTTCGAGAGTTTCTTTCCTTCTTGCTCTATAATTCTCTGTATCCATTTTAACTCTTATATATGTTCCTGCACTTTTATTTACTACTGTACTAACTAAATACTGCAAAGAATCGAGAGTCTGTCCTCTTTTACCTATTAATACTCCCATCTCAGCTCCAGATAAATTTATCGATAGCTCTCTATTTGTTTCCGAAAAAATTATTTCTATCTCAGCTTCAATTTGCATTGTTTTAAATATACTTGACAAAAATTCTTTTGCTGATTTTTTAATTTCTTCAACATTTATATTATCTATAGATGATGTTCTTTCTTTAATATCTGAATCATTTTTAGTTGATATATTATTAATATCTTTTCTAATAAATTTCTCATCGCTTTTTTTAATAGATTGTTTATAATCAATTTTTTGATTATTAAAACTATCATTTTCTTTAATAATAACTGTACTATTACTTTTTTTACGAACTTTTATTATAGCTGGTTTAGCACCTATTCCTAAGAAACCTGAACTCCCCTTGCTTATTACTTCATAATCTAGTAAATCACTGGTTGTCTCTAACTGTATCATAGCTTTTGTAATAGCTTCGTCTAATGTTTTTGCTGAAATTTCTACATAATCCATATTGAAACCCCCATTTATTTTTCTTTATTATTCTTGTTACCTTTTTCATTTTTTTCGTTATATTTCTTAACCATAGCAGCCTTAGCAGCCAAACTATTAGGGTCTTTTACACCCTTTTTATAATAATCTGTAGACTTCTTTGTATGCTCTTCTATCTTGCTTTTTTTATTCTCTTCATTATTTTTTTTGGTTTCTTCAAGTTCTTTTAAACTTGTAGCATTTATTGTTGATAATTTATTCAATGAATAAGGTGATTTACCTTGTTTTTCACGTTTCTTATTAGCCTTTTCTACACTCTTAGCTACCATTTCGTTAATATCTACTTTATTCATATAACTATTTACTATTAACTGCTGTACAATTTGAAATACTGAACCTGCTATCCAATATAAACCTACTGCACTCGGCATACTTATACAAAAAAACGCTGACATAAGCGGCATAACATTATTCATAGTTTTCATAGATGAAGCTGCTGGATTTTCCTCATTACTTTGCATTGGCTGGTTTGCCATTGAAAGTTTAACACTAAACCATTGTGTAAGTGCTGAAAGTATAGGAATTATAATTGCTGGTGAAAGCCTAAAACCTGGTGCTTCCATAAGACTAAGTCCTAAAAAATAATTCATATTTTCAATAGAGGCTAGGTTATTTCCAATTTCAGTTGCATATTGAGGAAATGAAGATTTAAGTGAATCCCAAGCACTTCCATCAAACTTATAGAGTACATCTATAATATTATTAATAATAATTGATAATTTATCTTCAGTATTATTTGAAGATACTTCTACAGCTATTTCTTTAATACCTTGAATTTTTTCTGTTTCTATAATTTTATTAATAATTGCCTGCCAATTATCTGATTCCATAATCTTACCTGAAATTGCTTGAAAAGGCTCTCTTACTGCGTCTACATATGCAGGGATATTACTTACCACTCTATATAAAGCAAACATTATAGGCATTTGGATAAGCAAAGGTAAACATCCGCCTGTAGGTGATGTTCCATATTTTTTATAAACTTCTTGAATTTCGGCATTTTGCTTTTGCATAATTGCCGGATCCTTATTATCTTTGTATTTTTTCTGAATTGCTTGTATTTCAGGATTCATTACAGCCATTAATTTACTACTTTTTTGCTGTTTTATAGTAAAAGGAATTAAAATAATTCTAGTTATAAATGTAAATAAAATAATAACAACACCTATATTACCTAAACCTATATTATAACAAAAATTAAACAACAAATTTAATACATTTCCAAGTAATGCTGATATTGGTGCTAACCACCCGCTATCTTTAGTCAAAAATAAAAAATCCAATAAATCGTACCTCCATCATAGTTATTATGGAACAGGATCATAACCGCCTTTTGCAAAAGGATTACATTTAATTATCCTTTTTATTGCCAAATACATTCCTTTTAATGCACCATACCTTGTTATTGCTACAATGGCGTACTCGGAGCAAGTAGGTACATATATACAGTGAGTTTTCACCTTTAATGGTGATAAATACTTCCTATAAAATTTTATACAATTTATTAAAATCATTTTAATCATATAACTCACTTCAATTCTTTTAAAATATTATTAATCCGTCCAAGATGCAACAATGCACTTTCAATATCTTTATAACTTTTCCCTTTAACACTTACTCTTGCAACTATTATAATCTTTATGCCTTCTATAAAATTTTCCTTATTAAGCCTATATGCTTCTCTTATAAGTCTAGTTATCCTATGTCTTACTACACTATTTCCAACTTTTTTACTTACTGAAATACCTATTTTTAATTCTTTACAGTCAGATTCCATAACATACATAACCAAATACTTATTAGCACTTGATTTTCCATTTTTATAAACAATCTGAAAATCTTTATTTTTTTTAATAGAATTAAAATTTTTCATAAATTTCCTTTTCTTAATAAAAATTATAGCTTTAAGCATTTTTCATTAATCCAAAATCAATTTTAATTTAAAGAAAAAGAAAGACCACATAATTGCGGCCCCAAGCTTTCATATTAAAAATATTTCGCTTATCAGGCAAACTTACTATAATTATAAAAACATATAAATTTACTTGAATAGCTACTTGAATGAAAATATTAATGTATATTTCCATTCAAAAAAACTAAAAAATTAAACAAAATTTATAAAATTACTATGCTGATAATTTTACTCTTCCTTTTGCTCTTCTTGCAGCTAAAACTCTTCTTCCACCTTTAGTTGACATTCTAGCTCTAAATCCATGAACTTTAGCTCTTGATCTTTTCTTTGGTTGAAATGTCATTTTCATTTTAAAAGCACCTCCTTATTTAAAAAACACAATATTGTGTTATTTTCTAATAACTTAAACATAATTATATAATTTATAGTAAAACATCATTATCAATTATATTTAAAAAGCTTTTTAAAGTCAAGCTATTTTTAATTTTATACATTTTCCATAATATAATTAAAGTTATCCACAACTTATAAACATTTTGTTGATAATATGAGTATATTACTATTTTAATCCACATATTAGCCACTAAAAGCCTTATTTAACAACCTTTAATTAATGTGTATAACTTATTTTAGTAAAAATATTATGTTGATATCTCTATTTTTTAATATTTTTCAAAAGTTATCCACATAACGAAATATTACCCTAAATGTTAATTAAATAACTACAAATCTTAATAATCATATATTTTAGGCTCATGTAGTGTTTTTTTATAAAAAATATGATATACTAATTTAGTTAGGTAATAGTATCATTATGCCTTTTAATACTCAATATATTATTATGGGAGAGAAATTTATGTTAGATAAGTTAAAAAACGATTGGGATAAAATTATATATATATTACAAGAAGAACATAATATTTCAGATGTATCAGTTCAAACATGGCTTACTAAACTAAATTTTGTAGACTTTAGCAATAATTGTTTTATCGTAGAGGTCATGGACCCTAATCCCATGTTTTTAGAAGTAATAAAAGTAAAATATCAAAATAAATTATCAGTAGTTATTTCTAGTTTTTATAATTCCAATTATGATGTTGAATTTATTACACATAATAATAAAAATTTATCTAAAAATGTTCCTAAACCAACTAATACAGCCGTTAATTCTATTATAAATAAGGCTAATTTAAATCCTAGGTACACATTTGATACATTTGTTGTAGGTACTAATAACCAGTTAGCACATGCAGCATCGCTTGCAGTAGCCGAAAGTCCTGCTGAAATATATAATCCTTTCTTTATATATGGAGGAGTTGGACTTGGCAAAACTCACCTTATGCATTCAGTAGCACATTTTATAATAAAAAATAATCAAGAATCAAAAGTTCTTTATGTTACTTCTGAAAAATTTACTAATGAACTTATTGATGCTATTCGTAACAAAAATAGTTTTTCTACTACTGAATTTAGAGAAAAATATAGAAATATTGATGTACTTCTTATTGATGATATTCAATTCATTATAGGAAAAGAAAGTACTCAAGAGGAATTTTTTCATACATTCAATTCATTATATGAAGCAGGAAAACAAATTATAATTTCATCAGATAAACCTCCAAAAGATATAGAAACATTAGAAGAAAGACTTCGTTCAAGATTTGAAATGGGGCTTACTGTAGATATACAAGCTCCTGATTATGAAACCAGAATGGCTATACTTAGAAAAAAAGAAGAATTAGAAAATTACAATATAGATAATGAAGTTATTAAATACATTGCTACTAATGTAAAATCAAACATTAGAGAATTAGAGGGTGCTTTAACTAAGATAGTAGCCCTTTCTAAATTAAATAGAAAAGAAATTAACTTAGAACTTGCAGAAGATGCACTTAAAGATTTAATTTCTCCTAATAATGAGAGAGAAGTAACTCCTGAACTTATCATTAATATAGTATCTGAACATTATAATATAACACCAATAGATATAGTATCTCAAAAAAGGAACAGAGATATAGTTTACCCTAGGCAAATTGTAATGTATTTATGCAGAGAACTAACAAATGTATCACTTCAGCAAATAGGTAAAAATTTAGGAGGAAGAGATCATACAACTATACTTCATGGTTGTGATAAAATAGTTTCTGATATTAAAACCAATGAAACTTTTAAAAATACTATTGATATAATTAAAAAGAAAATTAATCCATCATAAAACAATCCACTAATACCTGTTTATTTAGGTGTTGATATTTTGTTTATAACTTAATAAGATATTGCATATGTTAATAACTATCATCTTTTACCTAAATAATCGATTAGTTATTAACATGGTAATTTTATCATTTTTTCTATACATACTGCTGGCTTAGAGACTTATCAACTTATAAACAGCCCCTACTACTAATGCTACTAAAATTATTTATAATTATATATTTAAAATTTGAAAGGAGTTATTCACAATTATGAAATTATCATTTCAAAAAAATAACCTATTATCAGGAATAAATACTGTTTCAAAAGCAGTACCTTCTAAAACGACAATGAGCATACTTGAATGCATTTTAATACAAGCATTAGACGGAATTATAAAATTTACAGCTAATGATATGGATCTTGGAATAGAAACAGTTATAGAAGGTGTTATACATGAAAGAGGAAAAATAGCAGTAGATGCCAAGCTTTTTTCAGAAATTATAAGAAAACTTCCTGATGATAATATAAATATAACAGTAGATAATAACTTTAATGTAAATATAACTTGTGGTAAGTCTAAATTTAATATACAAGGTAAATCAGGTGAAGATTTTGTAGCATTGCCTTATATAGAAAAGGATAAATATATTAGCCTCTCACAATTTACTTTAAGAGAAACTATAAAACAAACTATATTTTCTATAGCACCTGCTGATAATAATAAATTAATGACAGGTGAATTATTTGAAATTAGTGAAAATATACTTAGAATTGTTGGACTCGATGGACATAGAATAGCAATTAGAAAAGTAGAACTTTCTACAAATTATGAAGATATAAAAGTAGTAGTTCCAGGAAAGACACTTTCGGAACTCACTAAAATATTATCTGGTGAAATAGAAGATGAAGTTCTCATATTCTTTAGTTCAAATACTATTGTTTTTGAATTTAATAATACAGTAGTAGTTTCAAGACTTATAGATGGTGAATATTTCAAAATAGACCAAATGTTATCTAATGACTATGAAACTAAGGTAGTTGTTAATAAAAAAGAACTTTTAGATTGTATAGACAGAGCTAGTTTGCTTATAAGAGAATCTGACAAAAAACCAGTTATTATGAATATTGAAGATAGGAATATAAAACTTAAACTTAATTCTTCAATAGGAAGTATGGATGAAGATATTTCTATTAACAAATCAGGTTCTGATATAATGATAGGTTTTAATCCTAGATTTTTAATAGATGCTTTAAAAGTTATAGATGAAGAAGAAATAAATTTGTATATGATTAATTCTAAAGCACCTTGTTTTATAAAAGATGATAATGAAAAATATATATATTTAATTTTACCTGTTAATTTCAATGTAGATTAATGTTAAATTATAATTTAATAACGGGAGATTGTTTATGGAAGAGATAGTTTTAAAAGATGAATATATAAAATTAGGTCAGGCTTTAAAAGCTTCTGGTTTAGTTTCTTCAGGTGTTGAAGCAAAGATTTTTATACAGGAAGGAAAAGTATCTGTAAATGGTGAAGTTGAATACCAAAGAGGTAAAAAGCTTTATGATAAAGATAAATTCACTTTTAACGGAGAAACAGTGATTATTTCAAAATGATAATTAAGTCCATTGAATTAAAAAATTATAGAAATTATGAAAATCTTAATATAGAACTTTCTAAAGGTACTAATATTTTTTATGGAGATAATGCTCAGGGAAAAACTAATATTCTTGAGTCTATATATGTTGGAAGTACTACTAAATCTCATAAGGGAAGTAAAGATAAGGAAATTATAAATTTTAAAAGAGATGATTCTCATATTAAACTTATTATTGAAAGAGATGGTATAAACAGAAGAATAGATATGCACCTTAAAAAAAATAAGGCTAAAGGTATTGCTATTGATGGTATTCCTATAAGAAAATCAACAGAACTTTTAGGTATAGCTAATGTTGTATTATTTTCACCTGAAGATCTTGGTATGATTAAAAATGGACCTTCTGAAAGAAGAAAATTTATAGATATGGAGCTTTGTCAATTAGATAAAATATATTTATATAATCTTTCTAATTATAATAAAATTATCACACAAAGGAATAAACTTTTAAAGGATACTAAATTTTTAAAAGATATAGAAAACTTACTTGATGTATGGGACGAAAAATTAGTATATTATGGCAAAGAAATTATAAAAAAGAGGCTTGAATTTATTAAACAGCTTAACGATATAATTTTTAATATTCATAAGAAATTATCTTCAAATAAGGAAAAACTTGTAATTAAATATGAACCAAATGTTAATTTAGATAATTATTCAAATAAAATAATTGAAAATAGAAATAGAGATATAAAAATGAAAACTACCATGGTAGGTATTCATAGAGATGATATAAGTTTTTATATAGATAATATAGATATAAGAAAATTTGGTTCGCAGGGTCAGCAAAGAACTGCTGCATTATCTCTTAAATTAGCAGAAATAGAATTAGTAAAAAATATTATCAAGGATAATCCTATTCTTTTGTTAGATGATGTTTTATCAGAACTTGATAATAATAGACAAAATCAACTTCTAGATAATATAAAAAATATTCAAACTTTTGTAACTTGTACTGGACTTGAAGATTTTATTTCAAAAATGAAAAATAATAAAGATTATAGTGAAATAGAATTTAATATAAATAAAATTTTTAAAGTAAAAGAGGGTAAAGTTTCTACGGTAGAATTTCCAAAAACCTTACCTGCTGAAAAACATCTATGTTAGGGAGGAATTAAATGAGCAATAATAATTATGGTGCAGACCAAATTCAAATATTAGAGGGGTTAGAGGCGGTAAGAAAAAGGCCAGGAATGTATATTGGAAGTACATCTTCTAGGGGATTGCACCATTTGGTTTATGAAATTGTAGATAATGCAATAGATGAGGCTTTGGCAGGATATTGCAGTGAGATAGAAATTATTATTAATGAAGATAATTCTATAACAGTAACTGATAATGGAAGAGGTATTCCAGTAGATATCCAGAAAAAAGCTGGACTTCCAGCGGTTGAAGTAGTATTTACTATTTTACATGCTGGCGGTAAATTTGGCGGTGGCGGATATAAAGTATCTGGCGGACTTCATGGAGTAGGTGCTTCTGTTGTTAATGCACTTTCTACTCAATTAGAAGTTCAAATTTATAAAGATGGTAAAATATATCAGCAAAGATATGAAAAGGGTAAGGTTATGTATCCTTTAAAGGTAGTTGGAGAATGTGATTTGGAATGTCATGGTACAAAAGTTACATTTTCACCTGATCCAGAAATTTTTGAAGAAACTATTTATGAATATAATATACTTAAAACTAGATTTCGTGAAATGGCTTTTCTTACAAAGAATATTAAAATTATTCTTAAAGATGATAGAAGCGGTATTGAACAAGAAAATATATTCCATTATGAAGGTGGAATTAAAGAATTTGTATCTTACTTAAATAAAAATAAAAATTCAATATATAATGATATTATTTATTGTGAGTCTACAAAAGATGGAGTATATGTAGAAGTAGCTATGCAGCACAATGATTCTTATAATGAGACTATATATAGTTTTGTTAATAATATTAATACTCCTGAAGGTGGTACTCACCTTACAGGTTTTAGAAATGCGCTTACTAAAACTTTTAATGATTATGCAAAGAATAATAAGATTATTAAGGATAGTGAGGGAAATTTATCTGGTGAGGATATTAGAGAGGGATTAACTGCTATTATTAGTATTAAGATTGAAGAACCTCAGTTTGAAGGACAGACTAAGCAAAAACTTGGAAATTCAGAGGCTAGAGGAGCAGTTGATAGTATAGTGAGTGAACAACTTACATATTTCCTTGAACAAAATCCTCAGGTTTCTAGAATGATTTGTGAAAAGGCTATTATGGCTCAAAGAGCTAGAGCTGCTGCTAGAAAAGCTAGGGATTTAACTAGAAGAAAAAATGCGCTTGACGGTATGGCACTTCCTGGAAAATTAGCAGATTGTTCTGATAAAAATCCTGAAAATTGTGAAATTTATATAGTCGAAGGTGATTCAGCAGGCGGTTCAGCTAAGAGTGCAAGATCTAGAGCAACTCAAGCTATTCTTCCGCTTAGGGGAAAAATTCTTAATGTAGAGAAAGCTAGACTTGATAAGATTTATGCTAATAAAGAAATTAAAGCTATGATTACTGCTTTTGGTACTGGAATAGATGACGATTTTGATATATCAAAACTTAGATATCATAAAATTATAATTATGACTGACGCTGATGTTGATGGTGCACATATTAGTACTTTATTACTTACATTTCTTTATAGATTTATGCCTGAACTTATTAGAGCTGGTTATGTGTATTTAGCTCAGCCACCACTATTTAAGGTAGAGAAAAATAAAAAGGCTTGGTATGCTTATAGTGATAATGAATTAGATAGAATTCTTTCTGAAATTGGTCGTGATGGCAATAATAAAATTCAGCGTTATAAAGGTCTTGGAGAGATGGATGCAGAACAGCTTTGGGATACTACTATGGATCCTGAAAGTCGTGTGCTTCTTAGAGTTATGATAGATGAAGAACAAGAATCAGAAGTTGATTTAACTTTTACTACTCTTATGGGAGATAATGTAGAACCTAGAAGAGAATTTATTGAGGCGAATGCTAAATTTGTTAAAAACCTTGATGTTTAAAGTATTATTAAGTATATATTATTGATAATGAATTTCAATATTTAGAGCAGTTTAATGGAGGGTATAAATGGAAGCAAATGTTTTTGATAAGGTTCATGACATAGATTTAAAGAAAACTATGGAGGATTCTTATATAGATTATGCTATGAGTGTAATAGCAGCTAGAGCTTTGCCTGACGTAAGAGATGGATTAAAGCCTGTTCAAAGAAGAATATTATATTCTATGATTGAACTTAATAATGGCCCTGATAAGCCTCATAGAAAGTGTGCTCGTATAGTAGGTGATACTATGGGTAAGTATCACCCTCATGGTGATAGTTCTATATATGGTGCTATGGTAAATATGGCTCAAGATTGGTCTACTAGATATCCTTTAGTAGATGGTCATGGTAACTTTGGTTCTGTTGATGGTGATGGAGCTGCTGCTATGCGTTATACTGAAGCTAGACTTAGTAAAATATCTATGGAATTAATTTCTGATATTAATAAAAATACGGTAGATTTTGCACCTAACTTTGATGAAACTGAAAAAGAACCTGTAGTATTGCCGTCTAGATATCCTAATTTACTTGTAAATGGAGCTTCTGGTATTGCAGTTGGTATGGCTACTAATATTCCTCCTCATAACTTGAGGGAGATTATATCTGCAGTTGTTAAAATTATTGATAATAGAATTATTGATGATAGGGAAACTGATATTGAAGAACTTATAGAGATAGTAAAAGGTCCTGATTTTCCTACTGGAGGTATAATTTTAGGAAGAAATGGAATAGAAGATGCTTATAGAACTGGAAGAGGGAAAATTCGTGTAAGCGGTATTACTGATATTGAAACTATGGCTAATGGCAAGAGCCGTATAGTTATTACTGAACTTCCTTATTTAGTTAATAAAGCTAGACTTATTGAGAAAATTGCTGAACTTGTAAGAGATAAAAAAATAGATGGAATTACTGATTTAAGAGATGAATCTGATAGAAGTGGTATGCGTGTTTGTGTAGAACTTAGAAGAGATGTAAGTGCTAATATAATTCTTAATCAATTAAAAAAACATACTCAGCTTCAAGATACTTTTGGTGTAATTATGCTTGCACTTGTTAATAATGAACCTAAAGTTCTTAATCTTTGTGATATGCTTACTAATTATATAGCTCATCAGGAAGAAGTAGTTACTAGAAGGATTCAATATGAACTTAATAAGGCAGAAGAGAGGTCTCATATATTAGAGGGTCTTTTAAAGGCACTTGATAATATAGATGAGGTTATAAATATTGTTCGTTCTTCTAAAAATACTCCAGAAGCTAAGGAACGTTTGATTGAAAGATTTATTTTAAGTGATGTTCAGGCTCAGGCAATAGTAGATATGCGTATTCGTGCTTTGACAGGTTTAGAAAGAGAAAAGTTAGAATCTGAATATGCAGAACTTCAAGCTAAAATTGCAGAGTTAAAGGCTATATTAGCTGACAATAAAAAACTTTTAGCTATAATTAGGGAAGAAATTCTTATTATATCTGAAAAGTATGGTGATGATAGAAGAAGTGAAATTGGTTTTGGTGAGTTTGATATTTCTATGGAGGATTTAATTCCAAATGAAAATACTGTAATTGCTATGACTAATTTGGGTTATATTAAACGTATGTCTGTTAATAACTTTAAGAGTCAAAATCGCGGCGGAAAAGGTATTAAGGGTATGCATACTATTGAAGAAGATTATATTGAAGAATTATTTATGACAACAACTCATAATTATATAATGTTCTTTACTAATAGGGGTAAAGTTTATAGACTTAAGGCATATGAGATACCTGAATCTAGTAGAACTGCCAGAGGAACAGCGATAGTTAATCTTCTTCAGATAGAACCAGGGGAGAAGATTACAGCGGTTATAACTATTAAAGAGTATAAAGAGGGTATATATTTATTTATGGCTACCAAAGGTGGCATGGTTAAAAAAACTTCTATAAGTCAATATCAAAATATTAGAAAAACTGGGCTTGTAGCTATTAATCTTAAAGAAGATGATGAATTAATAGAGGTTAAGGCTACTGATAATACTAAGGATATAATTATGCTTACTAAGTTGGGTCAGTGTATTAGATTTAAGGAAACTGATGTAAGAGAAACTGGAAGAAGTTCTATGGGTGTTATAGGTATGAAGATTTCTTCTAATGATGAGATAGTTGGTATGCAGTTAGATACTCAAGGTGAAGCACTTTTAATAGTATCTGAAAATGGTATTGGTAAGCGAACTTCTATGAATGAATTTACTGCTCAAAATCGTGGAGGTAAGGGAGTTAAATGTTATAAGATTAATGAAAAGACTGGAAATATAGTGGGAGTTAAGGCTGTAAATGATAGTCAGGAAATTATGCTTATAACTACTGAGGGTATAGTTATTAGGCTTGAAGTATCTGGAATATCTATACTTGGAAGAGTTACTTCTGGTGTTAAACTTATTAATGTTGATACTGAGAGTGATGTTAAAGTAGCAAGTATATCTAAAGTTAGAGAAGAACAAGTTATTGAAGGTGAAGATATAGATGATATTGTAGATATGGATACAGAAATTGTGGAAAATAATAATATAGATTAATAATATTGTGGAAATTTAAAGAGTGATTTCTTAATAATTAATAGTATATATTAATAATGGAAATCTAGTATTATTAATACAAATATATAAGAAATTTTAGTAAAACTGTTTTTGAGCTGGTTCTTAAAAGTTAGATTTTAATTAAAAACTATTGGATGTTTTTTAAGATATTTAAGGATTAGATTATTTCATAATATAGAATTATTGATTAGAGGGAAATGTAAAATAGAGTGTGTTAAGTTATTTTTTAACTTAACACATTTTATTTTATGTTCTTTTATTTTTTATTCATTTGTAAGCTATAACTTTCTAAGTAGTAATAGCCTACACTATGAATAACTTTTTTAACTTTTTATTCTACATTAATATGTCTTGTATATAATTTGCAATTATAACATTGACTGCTTAAAAGCCTATACATATATTATATATAGGGAATTTTATTTATTAAAAGATTTATTTTTATAATTCCAATCAAAAATATAATTATTGCTAAAATATCTTTCTATTTGTTCTAATAATATCTACAGCAAATAAGGTTATTATTAATTAATTATAATAGTTTTAATATATCTATTTCTTTTTTCTATAATATAAAAATTTAAAAAGAAAGTTTTTATAACATCAATACCACTGTCTTAAATATAATTTATCTTGGTCATCTTGACAGATGCCAAGATACCTCCTTGTGATAGCTAAGGAAGAATGATTAAAGATATCCATAATAATGGCAAGTGATTCGTTATTTTTCCACGCATGATAACCAAATGTTTTTCTAAGAGAATGGCAACTTACACGAATATTTAACTTAACTTCTTCTGAAGCATGACGAATAATACGGTATGCTTGAATTCTTGAAATAGATTTTCCTGTACCTCTTTTTGATAGAAAGATAGGTTCTTTACTATTTGAACTATACTTTTTAAAACATAGATAAAGAGCTTGAATTAGTTGTCTATTCAAAGCAATTGTTTTTGTTTTTCTTGTTTTCTTTTCTATAATAGTAATACGATTTTTGAACACTTTATTTTCGAAGTCATATACATCTTCCCAGTTTAAGCGTAAAATATCACTAATACGAAGTGCTGTGTGTAATCCAATTATGATTAAAAGGTAATTGCGAAAATTACCTCTTTTCTTATAGTAATTAGAAATGGCTTTAATATCTTTTTTATTACGAATTGGTTCTACTGCTATCATATTATTTTTCTCCTTTAATGTCTTTTTTTATTCTAGTATAACAGTAAGAAAGAGTATATGAAAATCAATAAGTAACAGAATGTACTTGTGTTACTTCTTTTTTAAAGGAAATATATGAATTTAAGGTCATTTAAAATGAATATACTAAATAAAATTATTTAAGTATATGAAAAATATCTTTGATATGCTAAACTAATAAATAGTTTATTACAAAAATATGTCTTTAGGCTGAGTCAATAAGTAACACAAGTACATTCTGTTACTAAAAGATACTAAATATTGAATGGAGGATTATTTTGGAGAAATTATTTTACAAAGTTATATATGATAAACGCTTAAAAAGAAGTATGATAATTTTGGAAATTCTTTATAAATCCAAATATGATGTTACAATCAAGGAGTTAGAAGTGATATTGGGAGTTTCAAGGAAAACAGTCCTAACAACCTTAAATTTTACCAAAACAATAATACCAGAAATAATATCTTTGTCTATAAATGAAAATACTGTAAAATTAAATAATAAATATGAAAAATCAATAGAAGTTATAATTATAGAGATAGCAAAGAAAACGATATCATTTCAAATACTAGAACATGCTTTTCTAGAAAAAGGGTTGAATATTAATGAATTAGCAGAAAAACTATTTTTATCAGAATCAACACTCAGAATTAGAATTAGACATATAAATGAAATTTTAAAAGATTTTGGATGTGCTTTATCGTTTTATGGTGTAAAATTTATCGGTGATGAAGCCAACATTCGCTATTTTGCTTATGCATATTTTAGTGAATTTCAAGAATTTTATCATTCTGTTTGTGAAGAACAATTAAAATATTGCTATGATATTTATTTGAATATGAAAAAAGTGATAGATAAATATGGTTATAAACTTATAAATTATAGTGATTCGCAAATAATAAGGTGGTTAATAGTAACAAGAGATAGAATACAAAATGATAAATTTATTGAAATAGATGAGAAGTTTATTCAACGTATAAATAAACGCCAGTCTTATCAGGAGTTTAAAAAAGTTTATGAAAATGAAGTTACAAATTATTTAAATAAAACAAACATTCCAGAGGCGGAGAGTGTTTGGGCATATGTTGTAAGTTTTAATACTACTATATATTTGAGCAATGTTAATAGGGATTTGTATATCGATGAAAAGGACAATGAACCTTATAAAAAAACTATTTTAGATATTGTAGGTAAAATGGCAAATATATTAGAAATTAATATAGAAGATAGAAAAGATTTTTATGAAGTACATATGGCATATTTTATTAACACTTCTTTATTGACAAGAATTTCGTCAATATTTCAAATGAGTTCATCCAACATAAGCAAATATGTAGTTGATAACTTGGAATCACTTTATGATATTTGGGTTACATGTCTATCAAAAATAGATGAAAATGAACTATTTCCTGTGCTTAATATACATGGTTTGTCTGCACAGTTGACTATGATTTCAAGTCAGTTTACTTATACTAAAAAACCACAAGCAAAGAAAATTGTGTATTCCTTTGAAGGAGAAACAGGGTTCACGGTATATTTAGAAACAATGGCAAAAACATTAATTCCTAATGGGGTTGAGGGAATATTTATTCATAATGAATCAATAACATCAGAATTATTGAAGCAAATAAACCCAGATATTGTTGTATGCAACTATGCGTTTGTAGAAAAAAATATAGATTATAAAATATTGAGAATGTCGTATATTCCACAAATTCGAGAATGGACACTTTTAAAAGAACTAATTATTAATTTAGATTTCAGCTATTCTAATAAGAAATTATTTTCGTGTGATATTAACTAGCCTGTCTATATTTTTTCATTTACTTAATTAAAAAATCCTGTTTATAATAAAATATTTTATAGGCAATGTTCTTTTTTTATGAGAGCATTGTTTTTTTGGTGTAAGTTTTTTCTATGTTTAAGAAATTTCTGATATCAAAAAAAAATCCTCCTAGTGTTATTTTTCGTATTTTATTAAAATAATATATGAAAATATGAAAGGAAAAATATTATGGAAAAAGTATGTAATAAAGTAATAAAATTAATATTAATGTTGATATTATCAGTTAGTTTAATTGGTAATTCTATTTCGATGGTTGTTTATGCAACACAGCAAGAAGTAAATATAGTGTTAGAAAATAGAGAACCAAGAAGTACAGAAATTATTGAGACTGGAAGTTATGGGACAAGTGATTGGAGAATAGAGAGTGATGGAACTTTATATATTGGAGGTGGGCAATTTGCTTCTAATGATTTAGTTGTTTCGCATTGGAATAATTATAGAAATAATATAACTAAAATAGTTTTTGAAGATAATGTTATTGCAGTAGGTAGACAACAATTTTTATTTATTCACTTTAATAATGTTACAACTATTGAAGGATTAGAAAAACTAGATGTTAGTAATGTTACTGAGTTATATGCTGCATTTTTAAATATGCGTAGTTTAACAAAATTAGATTTATCAAGCTTTAATACAAATAATATTATAGCGATGGATAATATGTTGACAAATTTAATTAGTTTAAAAGAATTAACTTTAGGTGAGAATTTTCGTTTTATTGGCAATGTTGAATTGCCAAGTCCATCTAACGAATTGCCATATACTGGATTTTGGCAAAATATAGGAGAAGGAACAGTTGAAAATCCACAGGGAGAATATGTTTTAACTTCTGAGGAATTAATGAATCAATATGATGGAGCGACAATGGCAGATACTTATGTATGGCAACGTGAACCGATAGTTGAAGAACCAATAATTGATGAACCAATAGTTGATGAACCAATAATTGATGAACCGATAGTTGATGAACCGATAGTTGAAGAACCAATAATTGACGAACCAATAGTTGAAGAACCAATAATTGACGAACCAATAGTTGATGAACCGATAGTTGATGAACCAATAGTTGAAGAACCGATAGTTGAAGAACCAATAATTGACGAACCAATAATTGAAGAACCAATAATTGACGAACCAATAGTTGAAGAACCAATAATTGACGAACCAATAATTGACGAACCAATAATTGATGAACCAATAATTGATGAACCGATAGTTGAAGAACCAATAATTGATGAACCAATAATTGATGAACCAATAGTTGATGAACCAATAATTGATGAACCGATAGTTGATGAACCGATAGTTGATGAACCAATAATTGACGAACCAATAGTTGAAGAACCAATAGTTGATGAACCGATAGTTGAAGAACCAATAGTTGAAGAACCGATAGTTGAAGAACCAATAATTGACGAACCAATAATTGAAGAACCAATAATTGAAGAACCAATAGTTGAAGAACCAATAATTGACGAACCAATAATTGACGAACCAATAATTGATGAACCAATAATTGATGAACCGATAGTTGACGAACCAATAATTGACGAACCAATAATTGACGAACCAATAATTGACGAACCAATAATTGATGAACCGATAGTTGAAGAACCAATAATTGAAGAACCAATAATTGACGAACCAATAATTGACGAACCAATAATTGATGAACCGATAGTTGAAGAACCAATAATTGAAGAACCAATAATTGAAGAACCAATAATTGACGAACCAATAATTGACGAACCAATAATTGAAGAACCAATAATTGAAGAACCGATAGTTGAAGAACCAATAATTGATGAACCGATAGTTGAAGAACCAATAATTGACGAACCAATAATTGACGAACCAATAATTGAAGAACCGATAGTTGAAGAACCAATAATTGATGAACCGATAGTTGACGAACCAATAATTGAAGAACCGATAGTTGAAGAACCAATAATTGAAGAACCGATAGTTGATGAACCAATAATTGACGAACCAATAGTTGATGAAGCAATAATTGATGAACCAATAATTAATGAACCAATAATTAATGAACCAATAGTTAATGAACCAATAGTTAATGAAGCATTAGTTGGTGAAGCAGTAGAGAATTTTACTAAAATTACCACTTTACCTAATACAGGAGATAGAACAAATCTGTCTGTTTTATGTGGATTGTTTGTTATCTCTTTGAGTACAATAATATTGTTAACCATAAGGAAAATGAATCTAAAAGAAAAGAACTAAAATTATTTAATTAGTTATAACTAAATATATTTTAAAGATACGCATTATACTAATTTAGGTACTATGCGTATTTTTTGTTTTCTCTATTTATGAATTGATAATCATAATTTATATAAGTTTTTAAAATAAAACATAAATGTAATAATATTTGCGTATATAATTGACTTATATACAAAGAGAATATATTCAAATAAACTATATAATATAAAAAATGAAAAATTGTTTTTTCAATATATATATGAATGTAATTTAATTAGCTTAATATAAAGATATTTGTATTAAATTTTAATTTTATGATATAATACATATTATATAAACATAAAAGGGAGCTAAAAATGTTTAATACAATAAATTATAGACCAAGATATTATAGGAAACGAGATTTAAAAGAATTACCAATAATAACAATAATTATAGTAGTAATTAATGTATTTGCATTTTTATTTATTGAAATTAAAGATTCGACTGAAAATGTCTTGTCAATGATGAAATATGGTGCAACATTTGAACCTTTAATAATTTATAATAAGGAATATTATAGATTAGTTACGAGTATGTTTTTGCATTTTGGTATAGATCATATTACAAGTAATATGGTTTTTTTATTGATGCTTGGAAGTAAAATTGAAAATTTAGTAGGTAGGTTTAAATTTTTAGCAGTATATATGCTGTCAGGTATAATTGCTAATATAGTATCAGTATTATATAATTATTTGCGTAATTATTATGTTGTAGGTGCAGGAGCATCAGGAGCTGTTTTTGGAATAATGGGAATGTTTCTTTATTTTTGTATAATAGTAGAAGGTGAACGTGAAGAATTTAGAAAAGAATATGCAATAGTAATAATAATTTATTCAATATATAATGGATTTGCTTCAAGTAATGTAAATAATGTAGCACATGTAGTTGGACTTATATCTGGAATTATCATAAGTGTACCATTACTATATAATAAAAAATTTCGTAGAAAATTTTAAATATTTTAAGATATAAAATATTAAAATAGAATTAAACTATATATTAAGCAAGGTAATAAGATTGTAAGTTGGATAGATTTTAGGAAATAAGGTGTATAAGAAAGAAAAATATGTTAAGTAAAGAAAATATTAATTAATATATGATTTTTAAAGGAGATAGGTTATGGCAAATAGTGAATGTATTTTTTGTAAGATAGCAAATGGGGAGATTTCGTCAACAACTATTTATGAGGATACTATGTTTAGAGTTATTCTTGATTTATCACCAGCTAATTTAGGTCATGCACTTATATTGCCAAAGAAGCATTATACAGACCTTACAGAACTTGATAATGCTGAGGCAGAAAAAGTTCTTTTAGTTGCTAAAAATATAGGAAAAGCTATGAAGAAGTCATTGAATTGTGAGGGATTTAATATAGTTCAAAATAATGGAGAAGCCGCAGGGCAAACTGTATTTCATTTTCATACTCATATTATTCCAAGGTATAAATCAGATAAGTCTATGATATATTGGGAGGGTAAAACTGTAACTAAAGAAGAACTTGAAACTACAGGAAAAATTATTGCTAATTCATTATAATTTAAAAATGTATTTTTATAGCATAATAGAGTTTCGCAAGCGAAACTCTCGCTGGCGGTCGCAATTTGCGACATCTACATTGTACACCGCAGTGTGCTCCACCAGAGTTTTTTTATGTAATGGAAAGCAATTTCCTATTACATAAAAATAGAAAAAGGAATGTCATTTTGATATCCCTTTTTCCATAAAAAATTCAATTTTTATTTAATTCAATAATGTTGTATTTGTAGCATATATTTATATCATATATTTATATTTAGAAGAATTATATGTTTATCAAGTTTTATTAGTGAATAGTAAATTAGTGGTAAAATAAATTTCTTCGTCCTTTGAAAGTACTGATAGTTATTGTAGTTTAGGGGACAATTAGATTATTTAGTTAGTTTTTTGTAAATTTTTATAGAAACGGAAAATACAGTTTATCATTTTTACTTGTATTATTGTTATTTCAATAAGTTCATTTACTGGGATTTTTGCTATTTCTAATTCCAATAGTGAATCCTTATATCAGCCATTACTGGTTATTTATCTTATTGAGTAACCAAACTAAGTAAATAACTTTATGCATTAGGTAATATTATATATATGATTTTTTCAAATATCAACATTTAGGATATATTAGTTTTAAATAAAAAAGATATATGTATTATATTTTAAAGTATAGATTCTAGTAAATCTGCAATAATATTGACTGAATCTGATGCTTTGGAGTTTTTCATATTTGAAATAAATTTATCTTTGTCATTAAAAGTATCTTGTATAACTTGAAATAATGTTTCCATAGTTAAATTTTCTTCTAAAATTATGTTGCTAAAACCTTGTTTTTCAAATGAAATAGCATTTAATAATTGGTCACCTCTACTAGCTTTGGCAGAAAGTGGAATTAATATATTGGGTTTCCTAAGTGCTAAAAGTTCACATATAGCATTTGCACCAGCACGAGAAATAACTATATCAGTAAGTGCAAATAAATCACCCAATTCTTCATTTATATATTCATATTGAAGATAGTCTTTATTGTTATTTAATTTCTCATCAATGTTTCCTTTACCGCAAAGATGTAGTACATGAAATTTATTACAAAGTATATCAAGTATAGAACGAACCATATTGTTAATAATAACAGAACCAAGACTTCCTCCAATAATCATAAGAACAGGTTTTTCACCATTAAATCCAGTAAATTTTAAGCCTTTTTCACGTGAGCCATTTAATATGATACTTCTAATTGGAGTACCTGTAAGTTTTGCTTTTTTAGAAGGTAAGCAGTCAATAGTTTCTGGAAAATTGCAGCAAATTTTAGATGAAAAAGGAAGGCAAATTTTATTTGCAAGCCCAGGAGTCATATCTGATTCATGCATAACTATGGGTATTTTGTATTTGGAAGCTGCTAATACTACAGGAACAGTCACAAATCCACCTTTTGAAAAAATTATATCAGGTTTATATTTTTTAAGAAGTTTTTTAGCTTCAAAATACCCCTTTATTATCCTAAAGGGATCAGAAAAATTCTTTAAGTTAAAGTATCTTCTAAGTTTTCCAGTTGATATTCCATCGTAAGGAATACCAGCATGTATTGCCAAATTCTTTTCTATTCCAGAATAGGAACCTATATATCTAATTTTAAAACCACGTTTTGATAATTCAGGTGCAAGTGCTAAATTTGGTGTAACATGTCCAGCAGTTCCTCCACCTGTTAGTATTATTTTTTTCATAGTAAATTTTCCTTGTTATTTTGTTTTAAAGTTAATAATAATTTTGAAATAATTATATTTGTTGTAATATTTTTAATTAGAATTTTGGTTGAAATGTGTAAGTAGAACAAAAAATTGTTGATAAAATATTAAAAATTAATTATTTTTGTTGAACATATAAGAAATTATAAAGCTATCAGAGTATGAAGTCAATGTATTGAAAATGAAATTTATATATGATGATATAATGCACCTTTACATAAAATAAGAATAATGATAAAGTTAATCTAAAAGTAGTATGAATATTGGAGGAAATTATGCTTGCAATTATAGGTGCAATGGATGAAGAGATTAGCCAAATAAAGGCTATAATGGAAGATGTAGAAATTACAAATAAGGCAGGTATGAAATTTTATAAGGGGAAAATATTAGGAAAGGAAATAGTAGCAGTTCGTTCTGGAATTGGAAAAGTAAATGCAGCAGTATGTACACAAATTCTTGTTGATTTTTATGCTCCATTAGGGATAATTAATACGGGGATTGCTGGTTCATTGCAAGATTTTATAGATATAGGAGATATAGTATTATCTGATGATGTTTTGCACCATGATGTTGATGCTACTGGATTTGGTTATCCTATAGGACAAATTCCAAGGATGGCTGAACTATCTTTTAAAGCAGATAATAAACTTTTGAAAATTGCAAAGATTGCATGTGAAAAGGTTATTAAATCAAGTAAGTCACATATAGGGCGAATTGTAAGCGGAGATCAATTTATATCAGATAAAATGGTTAAAAGTAAAATAAAAGACAATTTTAATGCTATGTGCACAGAGATGGAGGGGGCGGCAATAGCACAAACAGCTTACTTAAATAATGTACCATTTTTAATAATAAGAGCAATTTCAGATAAGGCAGATGATAGTGCAAGTATGGATTATTCAGAGTTTGAAGCAAGGGCTATAGAAAATAGTGTATTGCTTACTCTTGAAATGATAGCTCAAGGTATATAGATTATAAAATTAAAAATAAATTGAGAATTAGTAGTACGAGATATGTAATAGATATTTACTAGGTTTGATTAATTAATAGTTTTATATTAGGTGAAAAATAAAGGGTGAATTTGTTATTCTAAAATAATATTATAATAAAAAGAACAAGACTATGTATATTATACATTATATAATAAAATAATTGAGAAATAGGAGAAAATAAAATGAAGCCTTTTGTGAAATGGCCAGGCGGAAAAAAAGATGAGTATAAATTAATAAGTCAATATTTTCCTGATAGAATTGATAAGTATGTGGAACCATTTATCGGTGGCGGTGCCATTTATCTGGCTATATCAGATTGTAAGAAATATTATATTAATGACAAATCAGATGAACTTATATATATGTATGAATATATAAAGACGAGTGATAAAGAATTTTTTCGTAAACTCGAAGAGATTTTTTATAATTGGAGATTAGTTGAAAAAATTATAGATAATCACCAAATTGAATTAACAAAAAAGTATTTAGAGTTCTCTCAGGACAAGATTAGTGATATTGATTGGGCAAATTTTATTTTAAATTTTGTTTTGAAAAATAGAGATGAATTTAATGGTATTTTAGAAAGTTGGTTTAATATTGATATAAAACATTTTATTGATGAGGTAAGTCGAACTGTTATTCAAAAAACAAATCGTATGAAGAAAATTGAAAAACAAAATGGCAAGTTGAAAAATGAAGATATAGTAAAAAATTTAGAAACAGCATTAAAGAGTGCATATTATACACATTTTAGATATTTGTATAATAATTATGATAAATATAATATATCAAATGAATTTAGAATAGCATTATTTTATTTTATACGAGAATATTGTTATTCATCAATGTTTAGATATAATAAATCTGGAAAATTCAATGTTCCATATGGAGGAATTTCATATAATAGAAAAGATATTGAGAGTAAAATTGTAACTATGAAAAATCAAGAGTTAATTAGTCGATTGGATAAAACAATGATTTGTTCTCTGGATTTTGAAGAATTTCTTAATAGAATAGATTTACAAAATAATGATTTTATATTTTTAGATCCTCCATATGATAGTGAGTTTTCTACATATTCAAATAATAAATTTGATAGATTAGACCAAAAAAGATTAGTAGATTTCTTGAAAACGACAAAAGCAAAATTTATGATTGTAATTAAAAATACAGAATATATTTGGTCATTATATCAAAATAACAATTTCTTTATAAAGCCATTTGATAAAAAATATTTAGTGAGCTTTCAAAATAGAAATGATAAAGACGTTGAACACCTTATTATTACTAATTATAAAATATAAAAATATTTATTAATAGGAGATATTATGGCGATTTCAGAAAATAGTTTACATCCGCATATCAAAGGATTAGTCGAAGAGTATGGAGAATTAACGGTTACTGAATTAAATAAATTATTAAGAGAAAGATTAGAACTTGATGAACATGATGTTATGTTATTGTCAGGAAGAAAGGATGATAAGTTTTCTCAAATTGTCAGAAACGTAGTTGCACATGCAGCAGAAGAAGTTTCTGAAAAAAATGGATATATTATTGATAAAAGTGTTCGTCCAGCTAGGTTTTATGCAGTTGATAATAATGTTAATGAGAGTAAGAAATCTATAGATAGAATTATATCTAAAGCTGATATATCTAATAGAAAAAGGAAAATAAAAACTTTTTTAGCCAGAAAAATCAATTTTCAAGAAATAAATAAAGAAAAATCTTTTTTGGGTGAGGCAGGAGAATGTTTTGCTTTGGAATGGGAACGTAGACGTTTGAAGGATATGGGAGTTAAATTTGATGTATTAGATGAGGTTGTTCATTCTTCTCAACGTTTTGGTGATGGTTCTGGTTATGACATTTTATCTAAGAGAGACAATAGTTGTAATAGATTATTTATAGAAGTAAAAACGACTAAGAGTGGATTTAATACACCTTTTTATATTTCTGAGAATGAAAAAATATTTATAGAAATTCATAAAGACGAATCATTAATTTATAGGGTATATAATTTTGACCCTATAAATAAGGTTGGTGAATTAAAAATTATTACTCCTCAAGATTTACTAAATAATTATAATTTTGACCCTATTACTTATAAAGTAACAAAGAAGTAAGATTAATTAAAATTGCTTTTGCTTATATAATAGCATAAATATTTTATATAGATGTTTTGTCACCATTAAAATAGTTTTAAATGTGTATTTTATATATTTGAAAATCTAAAAAGTAACAAAAAGCTGATATATAGATATATATTTATATTGTTGAAGATTTTAGGAGTAATTCATGTTATAATATGAATTGAGATTGTGAATATATAGTCAATCAATAAATTAACATAATTACACAATGTGAAAGGAGTGGGAATATGGGAAAACAGTTAAAGTTAGATATTTCAAAGATGGCAGAATTTATAAATACAGAGGAACTTCAAAACTTTAAGACAACAGTATTGTCAGCAAAGGAAGCTCTTCTTAGTAAAACAGGTGCGGGTAATGATTATTTAGGCTGGATAGATTTGCCTGTAGATTATGATAAGGTTGAATTTGAAAAAATTAAAAAAGCTGCTAAAAAAATTCAAAGTGATTCAGATGTGCTTATTGTAATAGGAATTGGAGGTTCATATCTTGGAGCCAGAGCAGCCATAGAATTTTTATCACATAGTTTTTATAATGCTTTAGATAAAGCAGATAGAAAAACGCCAGAGATTTATTATGTGGGTAATAGTATAAGCAGTAAATATATAAGAGATTTACAAGATGTACTAAAAGGTAAGGATTTTTCTATAAATATTATTTCAAAATCTGGAACTACTACTGAACCAGCCGTTGCATTTAGAGTATTTAAAAAGATGATTGAAGAAAAGTATGGAAAAGAAGAGGCTGTTAAGAGAATTTATGCAACTACTGATAAATCAAAAGGTGCACTTAAAGATTTAGCAAATACAGAGGGTTATGAAACATTTGTAGTTCCTGATGATGTAGGCGGTCGTTTTTCTGTACTTACAGCAGTAGGGTTGCTTCCAATATCAGTAAGCGGAATTGATATCGATTCACTTATGGCAGGTGCTGCAAGCGCAAGAGAAAAGGCTATAAATAATTCATATGAAGAAAATGATGCTTTAAAATATGCGGCAGTCAGAAATATTTTATTAAGAAAGGGTAAGCAAGTAGAATTTATAGTAAATTACGAACCTAGCTTGCATTATTTGTCTGAATGGTGGAAACAGTTATTTGGAGAAAGTGAAGGTAAAGATCAAAAAGGAATTTTACCAGCAGCAGCAGATTTTAGTACGGATCTTCATTCTATGGGGCAATATATTCAAGATGGAGCGAGGATATTATTTGAAACAGTCCTTAATATAGAAGAATCACCGGTAGATATAATTCTTGAAAAAGAAGCTGTAGACACTGATGGAATGAATTACCTTGCAGGACAAACTGTTGACTTTGTAAATAAAAGTGCTATGAATGGAACTATATTAGCTCACAATGATGGCGGTGTTCCTAATTTAGTGATAAATATACCAAATCAAGATGCTTTTAGTCTTGGAGAACTTATATATTTCTTTGAATTTGCTTGTGGTATAAGTGGTTATATATTAGGAGTAAATCCTTTTAATCAACCAGGAGTAGAAAGTTATAAGAAAAACATGTTTGCACTTCTCGGAAAATTGGGATATGAAAAAGATAGAGAAATTCTTCTTAAGAGATTATAAATAAGTAAGTAAAAAATTAACAACCTCTAATGCTAAAACTTTAAAATGATATATAGCATTAGAGGATTTTTATAATATATAGAATTTTTAATTAACTTCAAAATATGAATGAAGTTATATAATTATAGATAATTTTTAAAGAGATTTTATATAATATAAAAATAATGAAAAGGCTATTGTTCTACGAATTGTAAATATATATAAAATTAGAAGAATTATAAATATAGATAACCTGTTTATATTATTCTTCTATAATGTGAATTTCTAAATAGTCAAAGTCAACAGAGTCGATAAAACAGTCTGAATAAAATCGTGTTTTGCTATGTTTTTTAAATTCTTTTATAGTATAATCCAGCCAAATTGGTTTACTTAAATCAAATTCATAACAAATAGCTTCTAAACTATTTAGTACCTTATCTGTTCTTGAATTATCTGAATTATTACATATGATAGTATCTTTTAATATTCTATTGCTTTTAATAGTTTTTCCCCATAAACGAAACATAGTAAAATGCTCCCTTCAATAATTTCTTGAATGTTAGTATATCACTAAAGTAAAAGGATTAATAGAGATATAAAGCAAAATTTTATAATTAATTTTAATATATATCAATTAATTTGTATGATTGTGTATGGGTATGTATATTAATTCATGGAAATTATAAATAGATAATTAACATTAAAATGTAGAATCTTTGCATTAATAATGTTATAATAAAAAATGTGTGAAAAATAAAAAGTAATATATGGAGGAAGAGTATGCCAGTTATGTATCAATGTCCAACATGTGGGGCAGCATTGAAATTTGGGGCAGATGAAGGCTGCCTTGTATGTGAGTATTGTGATAATAAATTAAATGCGGCGGCAGTTGAAAAATTAAAAGAAGATATAAAAAATACAGAAAAGATTATAGAGGAAGAAGCTGCGATAGAGGCGAAATGGAAAGAAGGAGAAACTCTAAATTTTGGACACTACAATTGTACTACTTGTGCGGCAGAAATGATAACAGATGAGCATACTATAGCTGATATGTGTAACTTTTGCGGAAATCCAACACTTATAAAGAGCAGAGTGTCAGGGGAATATAAACCTTCAAAAGTTATTCCTTTTAAAGTAACTAAAGAAACAGTTGTTACCAGATTTAGAAAGTGGACATCTTCAAGTATTTTAGTTCCGGCAGAATTTAAAAATTCAGCGCCTATAGAAGAAATTAAAGGTGTTTATGTGCCATATTGGCTTTATGATTTTGGGGTGGATGTAGATATGAATGCACAGGCAAAAAAAGTGCGTACTACCCGTTCTGCAAATATAGAATATGTATATACAGATCATTATGCAATAAAAAGAAAAATTTATGCAGATTATGAAAAACTTCCAGTAGATGGTTCTAAACACTTAGATAATATTTTTATGTCATATTTAGAACCATTTGAATACAAAGAATTGAAGAATTTTGAAATGCCATATTTATCAGGGTTTTTAGCAGAAAAATATAGTGTTACAGATAAGGAACATGAAAAAGATGTTAGAATAAGAGCAGAAAATTATGCAATAAGTGCATGTAGAGATACTATTGTAGGATATAATTCTGTAAATGTAACAAATAAAAATACTATATCGAGGCAAAAAAAAGTAGAATATGTATTAATGCCAGTATGGTTTTTAACATATAAATACAAAAATAAGCCCTACACTTTTGCAATTAATGGTCAAACTGGTAAGCAAGTAGGCGATTTACCTATAAGCATAAAAAAGGCTTTTGGATTATTTGCGGCGACTGCACTAGGTAGTTTTTTAGTAATAAATATAATAAGTGTAGTAGGAGGGTTGTTAAAATGAAAAAGCTAATTTATAATATTTTTTATAAATGTGGTATAATAATGCTGTTGTTAATTTTTACTTTAAATATTGGCATAATTTCAGAAGCAAGGCATCCAAGGGTGTATGATAAGGCTGGTTTGTTTACAGAGGAGGAGATAAAACAAATAGAAGATGATATTTTGGCAAAGTCAGAAGTTGTAAATATAGATATGATAGTTGTTACAACTAATGATACTAATGGAAAGTCATCTAGAGTATATGCAGATGATTATTATGACGAGCTTTATTTTGCTGGAGGTTTTGGAGATAATGCAGAAGAAGGTTATACTTCAGGAATACTTTATCTAATAAATATGGATGCCAGAGAAATATACCTGTCGACAGATACTGAGAATGAACTTAAATATACAGATACTGAAATTGAGAATATGTTAGATAGAATATATACACATGTAGCAGAGGCAAATTTTGTATATTCGTGTAGAGAATTTGTCAGTAGTGCAGTACAGTATGGAAGTTCATACTCTGATAGCGGTGTTAGGTATAATGAAGATAATGCTATTATTAATATAATAATTAGAAATGCCATGATTGCATTGGGGATTGCAGTAGTAGTTACATTAGCAGCATTAATTGGAACAAGAAAAAAACAGACTACTAATAAAAATACTTATCTTGCGAGTAATGGATTTAAAAAATTAGTAAATAAGGATTTATTTATTAGAACTACTGTAGTAAAAAGGAATATTCAAAGCAATAATGGAAGTGGAGGCAGTTCGAGAACCAGTACACATACTAGCAGCAGCGGAAGAAGCCATGGTGGTGGCGGACGAAAGTTTTAAATCTAAATTAATATAAAAATATATAAATTAAAGGAGATACAAAAATGAAAAAAAATCCTATTGTAACTATTGAAATGGAAAATGGAGATATAATGAAAGCAGAGCTTTATCCAGATGTTGCACCTAATACAGTTAATAACTTTATTAGTTTGATAAAAAAAGATTTCTATAATGGCAAGATTTTTCATAGAGTCATTAATGGTTTTATGTTACAAGGTGGTTGTCCGCAAGGAACAGGAACAGGCGGCCCAGGGTATAATATAAAAGGTGAGTTTAAGGGAAATGGATTTGATAATCAGCTAGAACATACAGCAGGAGTATTATCTATGGCAAGGTCTATGCACCCAGATTCAGCAGGTTCACAATTTTTTATTATGCATAAGGCAGCACCTCATTTAGATGGTGAATATGCAGCCTTTGGAAAAATTATAGAGGGTATGGATATAGTTAATAAGATAGCAGAGGAAAATGTTGATTATAACGATAAGCCAGTTATTGCGCAGACAATAAAGAGTGTAACTGTGGATACATTTGATATTCAATATGATGAACCTAAAAAGAATTAAATTAAAAGAAGATAATATTTCTGAATGGATAGTTATGTCAGATGATGAAGTTCAGTTAAATAAAGCTATAAAAGCAGGGCGGATACCTATAGGGATTATTAATCCTAATCTGCCTTGCAAAAGTTTTTCAGGTATTAAATTTTTGGTGGAAAATCCTTTTGAAATTGAACAAATATTTTATGAAAATGTAGTACGAAGATATAAGGGATATCCATTACATATTTTAGAAACTACAAGACTGTCGATAAGAGAATTGGGAATTGGAGATGTTGAAAATTTATATAAATTATATGAGAATATAGATGATAAAACATCAAATAACCAAGAAATAAGCATTAAGTATAAATATCATAGAGTATCAAATAATCAAGAAGCAAGAATTGATTATACAAATGATAAAGTATCAAGTAACCAAGAAGCAAGAATTGAGTATACAAATGATAAAGTATCAAGTAACCAAGAAGCAAGAATTGATTATACAAATGATAAAGTATCAAGTAACCAAGAAGCAAGAATTGAGTATATAAATGATAAAGACATAAATAATCAAGATACAAATAGGCAAAATGAATTAGAGAATAATAAAGTAGTTAAAGCAGTATTGGATATTGATGATTTATTAGAAGATGGTTTTCTTTGTAATATAGAAGAACAAGAAGAAATGCTCAAGGCATATATAGATACCATGTATAAAATATATGGATATGGTATGTGGGGTGTTGAAGATAAAAAGACTAAAGAAATGGTAGCTTTGGTAGGATTTTCTATATGCAGATATAAAGAAAAACAGTATTTACAGCTTTCATATGGGGTTCGCTATGATGTAAGGCGAAAAGGCTATGCCAGCGAAATGGTAACTGAAATTTTAAAATATGCAAAAGATGATTTGAAATTTGAAGATATATTATGTATAATTAAAAGAGATAATATAGCTTCTATAGCTGTGGCAAATAAATTAGGCTTTGATGTGATAGAAGAGAGTCAAGATAAAATATATTATAGAGTAATTGGGAAGTCTTAAAATATAATAAATAATGTTAGGAGAAAAAATGGGAAATTTGTTCAATATGGAAAATCCAGTTTGGTCATTTATAGGCAAACTTGCGGATGTTATATTATTAAATATATTATGGATAATTTGCTGTATACCAATAGTTACTATAGGTCCAGCTACAACTGCACTTTACTATGTCACATTAAAGCTTGCAGAAAATGAAGAAGGATATACAGTTAAAAGTTTTTTTTATTCATTTAAGGCAAATTTAAAACAAGGGATGGTAATTGGAATTATAATGAGTCTAGCAGGAGCCTTTTTAATAGCAGACCATATTTTATATATTAGAATAATAGGTTTTTCAACATTGTTTAATCAAATTGTATATGCATTGCTTCTAATGGTTACACTAATATATATATTATTATCAATATATATATATCCAATGCTTGCAAGATTTGAAAATCCTATAATGAAAACATTTAAAAATTCATTATTTATAGCAATTCGTCATCTTCCAAGCAGTGCACTTATGTTAGTAGTGACTATTGCCATGGGGTTAGTGTCATTTGTAGTATTTCCGCCGCTAATGTTATTTGGAATAGCATTGATAGCTTTTCTTAATTCATTTACATTAACTCATATTTTTAAAAAATATATGCCAGAAAAAGAAATAAATGATGAATTTAAGGAATTATCAATATTTTCAGAAGAAGAAAAAATATAAATTAAAATATATTCAAATAGAAAGTCAAAACAGGTTCTTATTTCTGTTTTGGCTTTTATAAATATTACCTTTAATTTAAAAGTTGAATATAGTATAAAGATTATAGTATTAATATGATAAATACTATAAAAATATATTGTATGCAAAATACCTTGAATTATGATATAATTATAGACAAAGTAATGCTTTTTAAACGAAAATATTTAAAATCTGCAATGGTAATATATGGTGAAAAAATGAATAAAATAAGATTAAGAGCAAACGGCAAAATTAACTTAGGTTTAGATGTAATATCTAAAAGAGTTGATGGGTATCATGAATTGCGAATGATTATGCAAGCTGTAAATATATGTGATTATGTTACTATAAAGAAAAAAAAGACAAAGGGAATTAAAGTATACTCTAATATAGGTTCAATACCATGTAATGAAAAAAATTTGGCATATAAAGCGGCAAAGATTATAATGGAAGAATATAATATAGATACGAACATAAGCATACATATTCAAAAAAAGATTCCAGTAGCAGCAGGAATGGCAGGTGGCAGTGCTGATGCGGCAGCGGTTTTAAGAGGTATGAATATTATGTTTAATTTGGGGCTAACATATGAAGAACTTGAAAAACACGGCTTAAAGATAGGGGCAGATGTACCATATTGTATAAAGGGCGGAACAAAGTTAGCAGAAGGTATAGGAGAAATCCTAACTTTTGTTGAACAAAATCTTAAACCATATGTGCTTATAGCTAAACCAGATATAAGTTTATCGACAGCATATATTTATAACAATTTAAAATGTGATGAGATAATACATAGACCTAAGATAGATAAAATTATAGAAATAATGAAAACAGGAAATCTTCAAGAAATGTCTGAAAATATTGGAAATGTCCTAGAAATAGTGGCAATACCTAATAATCCGATAATACAAAAAATAAAAGACAGCTTAATAAAAAGTGGAGCTTGTGCAGCTATGATGAGCGGTAGCGGGCCAACTGTTTTTGGACTTTTTCATACTTACGAAGAAGCTAGATTAGCAGAGATAAAATTAAAAAAGAAACAAATGGTTAAGCGAACCTACATTACAAGATTTAAAAATGGCATACAGTAAGTTTAGCGTAATTGATGTTGAATAGGGAGAAGAAACTAATGAACGATACTTTAAAAGTTAATATGAATGAATATTTACCACTTAGAGATGTAGTTTTTAATACACTAAGACAGGCAATTTTAAAAGGTGAATTAGCACCAGGCGAAAGACTTATGGAGATTCAGCTGGCAGAAAAATTGGGAGTAAGCAGAACTCCGATAAGAGAAGCTATTAGAAAATTAGAATTAGAAGGTCTTGTAAATATGGTGCCAAGAAAAGGTGCTGAAGTTGCAAAAATTTCTGAAAGAAATTTAAGAGATGTGTTAGAAGTTAGACGTGCTTTAGAAGAATTAGCGGTCGAATTAGCTTGTAAACGAATAACAGATGAAGATTTAAACCAGTTAGAGATAATAAGCAAAAAAATTGAAAGAGAAGTACATTCATTAGATTCAATAGAGTTGGCAGAGTTAGACGAAAAATATCATGATGTTATATATCAGGCTACAGGAAATAATCGTTTAATTCAAATGATTAACAATTTACGTGAACAAATGTATAGATATAGATTAGAATATATAAAAGATAAAGATAGCAGAACTACGCTTGTAGCAGAACATGGAGAAATTTTAAAATCTTTAAAGGAACATAATGTGGAAAAAACAGTAAATATTATTCGTGAACATATAGATAATCAAGTGTTTTCAGTAACTCAAAAGATTAAAGGGCAGGAAATTATGCCATGAAAATAGTTTGAAAAATATTAATACAAAGAAATAAAAGTATAAAAAGTAAAATCAGTTAAAAAGTATAAATACAAAATTGGTAAAGTATAAAAATAATAAATTAAAAAGAATATAATCTAATATATTAGTAAAATATAAATGGGGTACATATAATGAAAAAGAAAATAGTAATTTTATTTGGCGGACAGTCCTCAGAGCATGATATTTCTTGTATTTCAGCAACTACGATTATAGAAAATATAGATAAAACATTATATGATTGTATATTAATAGGAATTACTAAAAAAGGAAAGTGGCTTAAGGTAGAAGATGTTGAATCTATTAGAAATAATAGTTGGATAAAAGGAAATGTTAGAACTGTTATTTCACCAGATGCTACAGATAAAGCAGTATTAATAATATTAGAAAATAAAGTAGAAAAAATTAATATAGATATAGCAATTCCTGTGCTGCATGGTTTATGCGGTGAAGATGGAACAATACAGGGATTGTTTGAAATGGCAAAAATTCCATATGTAGGTTGCGGTGTATTATCATCAGCAATAGCGATGGATAAAGTATTTACTAAAATCGTAGTAGATACCCTAGGAATACACCAAGCAAAATATGTCGCAATTCATACAGATGAACTGGAAAATATTCAAAATGTAATTCTTAAAATAGAAGAGAAATTGTCTTATCCAGTATTTATAAAACCGTCAAATGCAGGTTCATCAAAAGGAGTATCTAAAGCTAATAATAAAGAAGAATTAGTAAAATCCTTGATAGAGGCAGCAAAACATGATGATAAGATATTAGTAGAAGAAACTATAACAGGAAGAGAATTAGAATGTGCAGTAATTGGAGGAAAAGAGATTAAATCATCCATGGTAGGTGAAATATTGGCATCAGCAGAGTTTTATGATTTTGATGCTAAATATAATAGTGAAGAATCAAGAACCGTTATAGCACCGACATTACCAGAGGGTATTGCAGAAGAAATTAAAATGTCCGCAGTTAAAATATTTAAAGCAATAGACGGAAGCGGCTTATCAAGAGTAGATTTTTTTCTTGAAGATAAAACTAATAAAGTTATATTTAATGAAATAAATACTTTTCCTGGATTTACATCTATAAGTATGTATCCTATGTTATGGGAAGCGGCTGGGATACCAATAAAGGAACTTCTTAAAATACTAATAGATACAGCACATGTAAGAAGTAATATTCAGGAGGAATTATAATGAATAGAAATGCTCCTATTGGAATTTTTGATTCAGGTGTTGGCGGACTTACAGTAGCTAGAGAAGTTATAAGACAGCTTCCAAATGAAAGATTTATATATTTTGGAGATACGGCAAGAGTTCCATATGGAACCAAATCCAAAGATACAATAATAAAATACACAAGACAAATAATTAGATTTCTTGAAAGTAATAATGTAAAAGCTATAGTAGTTGCTTGTAATACAGCTAGTGCTTGTGCATTGGAGGAAGTCGGAAATGAAATAAAACTTCCTATAATAGGTGTGGTTAAGCCTGGTGCAGCTATGGCAGCCAGAGCAACTAATAATGGAAAAATAGGGATTATAGGAACAGAAAGTACTATAGACAGTGGCATATATCAGCAGCTTATAAACAAATATAGGAAAGATAGTTCAGTGTTTTTACAGGCATGTCCTCTGTTTGTACCATTGGTTGAAGCAGGTATGCTGTCTGATTCAGTAACAGAAGAAATGGCCAGAAGATACCTTTTACAAATACAAGAAAAAGGTATAGATACATTGGTAATGGGCTGTACTCACTATCCGTTACTTCGTTCAACAATTAGGAAGATTTTAGGAGAAAGTATAGAACTTATAAATCCAGCATATGAAACTGTAATAGAGTTAAAATCTTTATTGGAAACTAATGATATATTAAATACGTCTGCTATTGATAATATTGGAAGCATACCAAATATTAACAATAAAAAAAGCATTAGTATGGAATTAAATACAAATAATGAAATAAAACAAATATCAGCAAAAAAAGGAAAAACTGAAAAGAATTTAATTCATGAAGAAAAGTATCAATTTTATGTAAGTGATGCACCGAATAAATTTGAAGAATTTGCTAAAAGTATTTCATTAGAAATATCAAAAGTACAATATGTAAATATAGAAGAATATTAAGTAAATATCAATATTGGGAATTGTTGGAAAATTTAGCATATAAAATAAAGGAATTATAATAATGAGTAAAAATATACTTATATCAATGAGAAATACCCAAATTATAGATGATGAGCCGCAATTAATAGAAGTAACAGCTCGCGGACAATACTTTGTAGAAGACAATAAGGAATATATTTTGTTTGAAGAATTGCTTGAAGAGATAGGCGATGTGGTTCTGAATCGAATAATAATAGATGAAGAAAACAATACTATAAAAGTAAAAAAAGAAGGCTCAATAGCATTTGAATTAGAGTTTAAAAATTCGTTGCGCCATTCCTCAATTTATAAAACAGCATTGGGAGAGCTGGCGATAGATGTGACAACTAAAAAGTTAAATGTAACTAGAGATAATTTAAAAATATTAATAACTGTAGAGTATAGTTTAGCAATGAACTTTGATGAAGTGGCGGTATGTACTATGGAAATAGAATGTATTTACTTGGAATAATATTTGTAGAAATTGTTTAGATATGTCTATTTTGATGAAAATATAACTATATATTATAAAGGGTTTAGAATAGAGTTAAAAAATAGATAAAAGTAAGTAAATGGAATAGTGTATATAGATTATTTTTATACAAATTTTAAAGTGAAATAAAAATCTCCTAGAAATAAAAATAGAATTTCTAGGAGATTTTTATTTATTTTTTAAAAGGATTAATTTTTTCAATTAATGTTTTTTTCTTAGGAGGTGTAAGTAATCCGCCTCTTGCACCCTTAACAGCAGTGATATATAAACCGCTGATTACTGCTTTAACTTCTGTTTTTACTGGAATTAAAAGAAATACTTTTTCGTCAGCAATAAAAGTCATAATTTTAGATCCAATTTTAGCTTTTACAATGGGTAACTTACTACGTCTTAGATATTTAGGTGTTTGTTCATAAACTATCTTAGGAAGTCCTGCCTCCGAAATCTTCATTTTTTTCTTATCAATAACTAACATACTAACATGTTGTTCAGCAGCTTTAAGCATAGCCTGTTGGTCTTCTTGCTTTTTCTGAAGTTTTGAGCCTGCAAAATATAAAACAACCATTGCAATAACGATTACTGCAATTACACTTAAAAGCACTATTATCCATGGTTCCATGAAAATACCTCCATATATTTTTTACATAAACAATTATATCATTCACATATAAAAAGTGCAAGTAAGTTGAAATGAGAGTGTATTTTTATGCTGAAGTTTATTGCAGTTAAAGAAAAATGTCCTATCCGCTTTAATGCGAATAAGACATTTTGTATTCAGTAGGAAATATCTTTAATATTTGTTTTATTATACAAAAAATTGTAAATATAATATTTATTCTAAATTTAATTTATGTGAAAATATATAATAAGTTAAATAATAAAATAGTCCTGTAAATATGACTAATAGGGAATTAATAATTAAAATGAAATGATTTATAAATGCTATAGGTGATTTATTATAGGAATTTTCAATAAATACAGAAATTATTGAAAATGAAATAGAGGTAACTGTTTGCAGACAAAAATAAATTGCAAAATAAAAAACTACAGTCCATAAAACTCTATTTTTGTTCATTAGCTGAGCTAGTGCTATGGCAGCAAATATGATTAATAATGAATAGAATACAGAAATTATAATAGTAATAATATAATTTATTATAAAAAATATGGTATCTGTTTTTGTAATGAAAAATTCTCTATTTAGCATTCTTATTATATGTTCAATTTGAGAAATAATTTCCCTTGGAATATGAATTCCTGAAAATATAATAATTAAAGAGATTATTACTACAATAGATGAAATAATAGTCCAAATTGCAGAAACTAAAATTTTGCCATTAAGGATTGTACTAACTTTAACAGGAAGTGAAAATGTTAAGTATGCCTGGTCTCTTGTCATAGTTTTATAAAATCTAAAAACTATAAAAACAAAGGTTAATATTGAAACTGCAAATATAGTTAATACATAAAGTAATATGAAAATTCCTTTTAATGATGTAAAAATAAATGAATATTCATTCTCAGTTATGTTAATTGATAAAAATAATTTGGTAATTAAACTAAGTAATATAAGTGCCGCATATATTAATGAAAATAATTTACTTGTTGCTTTAAATTCATAAGATATAATTTTTCCTAACATCTAAATACCTCCCTAAAATATTCATCTACAGACATTCCTTTTTCTTCTCTTATAGAATCTACGGAAGAAGTGAGAATAATATGTGAATTTTGAATAAAAATAACATCATCAATAATTTGTTCTATATCAGATATGAGGTGAGTTGATATAAGGATTGATGAATTTTCGTTATAGTTAGTTAATATAGTATTTAGAATATAATCTCTTGCGGCAGGGTCTACACCGCCAATAGGTTCATCTAATAGATATAACATAGCATTTCTGCTCATGACAAGTATAAGCTGAACTTTCTCTTTAGTACCTTTAGACATTTTTTTGAGATTATCATTAGGATTAATATTGAGTCTTTGAAGCATTTCATATGCTTTATTTTTATCAAAATCTTCAAAAAAATCATTAAACATATCAACAAGTCTATGAACTTTCATATCTTCATTCAAATATGTTCTTTCAGGGAGATATGAAACTATCTTTTTAGTTTCATATCCTATAGGTAAGTCATTAATGGTAATATTTCCTTGTTCAGGCGTTAAAAGTCCAGTGGCAAGTTTTATAAAAGTAGATTTACCGCTTCCATTTGGTCCTAGCAATCCAACAATTCTACCTGATTCTATATTAAAATTAGCATTTTCAAGGGCATAAAAATTTTTAAATCGTTTAGAAATATTATTACATTTCAATATTGTACTCATAAATTGTCCTCCTCATTTTTTTCTAGTAATTCAAAAATATCTTTTTTGTTTAATCCCATACTTCCCATAGTTTCAAGAAATTCTTTTATATAATTAGAAGCTATTTGATTTCTTATATCATTTATAATATTAGAATCTTCTGTTATAAATCTTCCAGATGTTCTCTGTGAATAAATAAGTCCAATATCTTCAAGTTCTGACAAGGCTTTTTGCATAGTATTAGGATTTACTGCTGCTTCTGAAGCTAAAGCTCTTACAGAAGGAAGCCTTCCACCCATAGGATAATAACCAGATATTATACGAAGTTTTATAAATTCAATAATCTGAGTATATATAGGTTGATTATTTTTAAAGGACCATATCATACTAATCCCCCTTTCATAAATTGTATTATTCTAATAGTACAATAATACAATTTGTGAAAATTGTCAATATAAATTGTTAGTATATTAAAAAAAGATATGTTACCATCTCTTGATAATATATAAATATGATTTTAAAACAATAATTTTTGGTTCTGCTATTTTATTTCTGGAATATTTATATTTCTAACAGCATTTTAAAACAATAATATTTAGTTCTGCTTTGTCATTATCAATCAGTGTATTCTTGTCTGTTTTAAATAAGTTACTTATGGAATGGAAATCTTAGAAGTTTTAAAACTATCTGACCTAAAAAATGTATTTTACCTTATTGCAAGGCAGAAGAAGATTTACTTAAAAATTTAAAATTAAGTCATAAGATGTGTTACATAATATAGAAAATACAATATGAGATAAAGATATATAATAGTAATATTGATTATTAACATATTGTCTAAAATCAAATTATAGATAACTTATCAGTCTTATGAGTTATAGTTATTATTACATGAGTATATTGGGGTGAATTGTATGTTTATTGAGTGTCTATTATTTTTGAATTTCTTTGATTTTTGTAATGACTGTTGATATATCATTTAATTCAATTATTTCATAATCTGGAAAAATGTTTGTATTATTTATAGTTCTATTTGGATTAAACCAACAAGTGTAAATTTCAGCGTTATTTCCGCCTTTAATATCGGAAGTTAGGCTATCACCAATTATTATGGTTTCATCTTTAGCAAAATCAGCAATGTTATCAAAACAATGTTCAAAAAATGCTAAATTAGGTTTATTATATCCAATATGTTCAGAAATAAAAATTTCTTTGAAAAACTTTTCTATACCTGCACTTTTTATACGACTTGCTTGTACTGCTGAAGTTCCGTTTGAAGCTAAATATAAGTTATATTGTGTATGTAATGTTTCTAAAATATCTAATGCATTTGGTATAAAATAATGTCCGACACCAAGTAGCTGTTCATATTGTTCTTTTGCTTCAAGTCCAGAGCAGTTTATGCCAAATTCTAAAAATAATATTTTAAATCTATTTATAAGTACCTGTTCTCTGGTACATTTTTCTTCTTCAAGTAATCTCCATTGTTCTAAATTTATCTGACTGTATCTTGAAATTATTTCATTTGTTGGGGTTAAACCTAATATTGTTAAGGTTTTGCTGAGTGCTATGGCTTCTGCTTTTTGAAAATCTAAAATAGTATCATCTAAGTCAAGAAAAATATTTTTTATCATGGTATTTTGCTCCTTATATCTGTTTTTCTATATTGTATTGTTATATTTAGAGTGTAATTTATGTAATTTTATACATTCAAAAGTTAAGAAATGATTTTTTGTACTTTAAGAATTAATAATAATATATAAATGTGTATTATTGAACAGTATATATGGTAAATATGAGGATAACTTTATTATATAAATAATATTGTCAGTATAATATTCCATTATTATGTATTTGTAGTAAAAAGTATTGATTATTCTAATTATTTTACTTTCTAAATATAAATCCTGCAAGCTATTTAAACTATTTTTTATAAAAGATTATAAACAAATCGGCCAATACTATTAAAGAAATATATTAAATATTTAAAAATAATGATAAAAATACAACGTAAAAATATTTTTATGAAATTATTATAAAAAAATCTATTGAAAAGTATAGACATCTTTTACAATTGGTGATATCTTATAAGTTAAAATAACACAAATAAAAAGCACTATTAGCAAACTTTTTAAAAGCGAC
>JGI994J12354_10000205_pt1 | contig 57654 bp, 46 predicted proteins | sample IntmicLarv3ML3BL_FD_12354 | JGI IMG/M metagenome (IMG submission 12354) | reverse complement strand
TGGTAATGTGACAGCGATTGGTGCTGGAAATGCGGTTATTACTGTTACAACTAACAATAATGATAAGACAGCTACTTGTATGGTTACAGTAACAGCACCTGTACCTATTGATATACCTGTTACTGGGGTAGCATTAAATACTAATGAACTTACCCTAGAAATCGGTGAGAGTGATATCCTAGATGCGATTATCACTCCAAATAATGCAACTAATAAAGATGTAACTTGGGCTTCTGATGATGAAGCGATAGTTACCATTGATAATAGCGGAAAAGTAACTGCCATTGGCGAGGGAATAGCAACTATTACTGTTACTACAGATGATGGCGGACATAAAGCCTATTGCACTATTACAGTAACAGCAGTTCCTCCTGTTGATATACCTGTCATTGGAGTAACATTAAGTACAAAAACACTTGCATTAGAAATTGGTGAAGATTATACATTAGTTGCGGATATTAATTTTTTACGGAAAAATTTTGCAATGATAGATATACGTGCAGATTATATATTAGCTGCGGATGTTGATCCTAATAATACAGTCAATAAAGGTGTGGCTTGGACTTCTAGTGATGATACTGTTGCTGAAGTTGACAGCAGCGGAAAAGTAAAAGCGATTGGGACAGGAACAGCGACTATCACTGTTACTACTGCTGACGGTAACTTCACGGATACTTGTGAGGTAACTGTAACGACATCTACCAAAATTAAAACACCCACACAAAGCACAACATATACGCAAAGTATAATACCTGCCAAAATTACAACACCTGTGACAGATATATCCTTAAATAGAAATATAATAAGTTTAGCAGTTGGTGAAAGTGAACTATTAGCAGTTGCTATTGTGCCAACTAATGCTACAAATCAAAATGTAATTTGGACATCTAGTGATGAAATGGTAGCTATAGTGGATAGTAATGGAAATATTACAGCAGTTAGCGTGGGAACCGCAACTATTACAGCTGAAAGTGTTGACGGCAATAAAACAGATATTTGTACCGTAACTGTTACAAATGAAATTAATGAAACAAATGAAACTGATGCAACAAAGTCTAATTTACCGTCAAATATGTATACAACTGCTCAAACAATCCCTGCAACTGGAGATACTTCTGCTGGTGTATTGCTATTTATTGGTCTAATTTCATCAATGTTTTGTATAATAATTATTTTAATATTTCATCGAAAACGTATATATACATAATAATATAAAAAAGTCTATCTAAAGGGATATAAGGCTTAAAAAATAAGATTGTATATACAATAATACAGAAATTCAAGATAAAAGACACTTGATAAAGCTGCAATATTAATGTAATATAATATTTAGGTCATGTAACTGACGGATAGTGGGATACCACAAGGGAGCATGATTATAATGATGTCGACCGTCTGGGCAACTCTTTAAACAAGGGAAGCTCAGGCGTTTTTTGCTTCTTGCTTGATTTACTGAGAAAATTACTGTTATTTTAAGTTTAATTATGGAGGAAATCAAAAATGAGAGCATTAATTAGTGTATCGGATAAAACTGGAATTACAGAACTTGCAAAAGAACTAGAAAATTTAGGGATAGATATTATTTCAACAGGCGGAACTTATAAAAAGTTATTAGAAGAAAATATTAAAGTTACAGAAATTTCACAATTTACAGGTTTTCCAGAATGTTTGGATGGAAGAGTTAAGACACTTCACCCTAAGGTACATGCGGGTTTACTTGCAATGCGTTCAAATGAAGAACATATGGAGCAAATAAAAGAACTTAAAATTGATTTAATTGATTTAGTGTTTGTTAATTTATATCCATTTAAACAAACTATATTAAAAGAGAATGTAAGCAGAGAAGAGGCAGTGGAAAATATTGATATCGGCGGACCTACTATGCTTCGTTCAGCAGCTAAAAATTATCAAGATGTAGCAGTAGTAGTAGACCCTAGTGATTATATTAAAGTTATTAATGAAATTAAAGAAACTAGAAATGTTTCACTTGATACTAAATTTTATTTAATGCAAAAGGTATTTATGCATACCTCAAATTATGATACTATGGTTGCAGGCTATCTTAAAAATGAGAGAAATGATAACTCATTTTCAGAAACTTTAACTCTTACTTATGAAAAAGTTCAAGACATGAGATATGGCGAAAATCCTCATCAATCAGCAGCATTTTATAGAGAGATAGGCAGAAAAAAAGGTTCTTTAGTAGATGCTAAACAGCTAAATGGAAAAGAATTGTCATTTAATAATATAAATGATACAAATGGTGCTCTTGAACTGCTTAAAGAATATTCAGAACCAACAGTTGTGGCATGTAAACATGGAAATCCTTGCGGTGTAGGTTCAGCAGATGATATATACAGTGCATGGAAAAAGGCATATGAGGCTGATAAGGTATCTATATTTGGCGGAATAGTAGTTGTAAATAGAACGGTAACGAAAACTATGGCTGCTGAAATGGCTGATATATTTCTTGAAGTTATAGTTGCTCCTGCATATGAGGATGAAGCATTAGAAATTCTTAAAAAGAAAAAAAATGTAAGAGTATTAGAACTTGCTGATATTGAGATTAAGCAGGAAAGCAATGCTTTAGATTTAAAGAAAATTAATGGCGGACTCATAGTTCAAACTATAGATGATAAACTTTTATCTGATGAAGGTGTGAAAGTAGTTACTGAAAAAGAACCAACCAAAGAACAAATGAAAGATTTATTATTTGCTTTTAAAATGGTTAAATTTGTGAAATCTAATGGAGTTGCTGTTGCTAAAAATTTACAGTCAATAGGTATAGGTCCTGGTCAGGTAAATAGGATATGGGCTTTAAAGCAATGCTTTGAACATGCAGAAGAATTGATAGGTAATGAAGTAACTAAGGGGGCTGTGTTGGCTTCAGATGCATTCTTTCCGTTTTCAGATTGTGTAGAAGCGGCTCATCAGGCAGGGATAACTGCTATTATACAGCCAGGAGGGTCAGTTAGAGATAAAGAATCTATTGATAAATGTAATGAATATGGGATTGCAATGGTATTTACAGGTATGCGTCATTTTAAACATTAATAAAAGAAAAAGTAAGCCAGACAGTAGAACTTATTGAACCATATGTGGATAAAGACCCTACAAATTTTGAATATATTCAGACAGGCTTAATCAATTTAGCTCTGAAACGCTGTTTACAGATATGTACAAACTGTATGCATATCATATTGTACTGTTGTCTGTTATTTTTGCTAAAACCCCAGCATATGCTGGGGTTTTTCTTTAGTGTGTAAATATATTTACTAAAGCTGTTTTTTTATGTAATAGGAAATTGTTTTCAATAAATGTATTTATTAATTATTTCTTCTTGTACTCATTTTAAATAAAGGGTATAATGAAAGATAAGACTTTAGGGAGAATAAGAGGATTTATAGTGAAAAGTAAAGTGAATACATTATATTTATTAAAACGTTTTATACTATATTTTGGGAAATATAGATATATTTTAGCATTTGATTTATTTTGTGCATCATTAACTACTGTATGTGAAATGGTACTTCCCATTATGATGAGGACTATTACTAATAAGGGAATGGAAGATATTACATTGCTTACGGCAGATTACATATTAAAATTAGGCGGTTTATATCTGGTGTTAAGGCTTATAGATGCGGCGGCTAATTACTATATGGCTAATGTTGGGCATGTAATGGGAGCTAGAATAGAAACAGATATGCGACGTGATGCTTTTGAACATTTAACTAAGCTGTCAGATAATTTTTATAATGATACAAAAATTGGACAAATCATGGCTAGGATTACTAATGATTTATTTGAAGTAACAGAGTTTGCACATCATTGTCCAGAAGAATTTTTTATTGCAGGAATAAAACTTATAGTTTCATTTTGTATATTGGTAAATATAAATGTTGTTTTGACACTTGTAATTTTTGCAGTGATTCCATTTATGGCATTGTTTTCATCTAGGTTTAACCATAAAATGCGTACTGAATTTAAAGCACAGCGTAATCACATTGGGGAATTAAATTCAAATATTGAAGATAGTCTTCTTGGAATAAAGGTAGTAAAGGCTTTTGCTAATGAAGAATTAGAAAGGGCTAAGTTTGAAGTAGGAAATCAGACATTTTTAGAAATCAAAAAAAGAACATATAAGTATTTGGCAGGATTTCAGTGCAGTAATAGATTATTTGATGGACTTATGTATATTATAATATTAGTCGGCGGCGGTTTCCTTATGATGAAAGAATCAATTAATCCGGGAGATATGGTAGCATATATAATGTTTGTATCTACATTGCTTAATACTATAAGGCGTATAATAGAATTTACGGAACAATTTCAAAGAGGAATGACAGGTATTGAGCGCTTTATAGAAATTATGGATTCAGAAGTAGATATCAAAGATAAAGAAGGAGCAGAAAAACTTGAAAATGTAATAGGTAATATATCTTTTAAAAATGTAAGTTTTGGTTATAATGATGATAATACTAAAGTACTTGATAATATAAATATTGATATTAAATCAGGAGAAAAAATTGCTTTAGTTGGTTCATCAGGCGGAGGAAAAACTACATTTTGTAATCTTATTCCAAGATTTTATGAAGCAACTAAGGGGAGTATATCTATAGATGGGAAAGATATAAAAGATATAACTATAAACAGTTTAAGAAAAAATATAGGAATAGTACAGCAAGATGTATATTTATTTTCAGGTACAGTTTATGAAAATATAGCATACGGAAAACTTGGTGCAAGTAAGGAAGAAGTTATAGAAGCCGCAAAACTTGCAGGAGCAGATGAATTTATAAAAGAACTTACAAATCAATATGATTCATATGTCGGAGAACGCGGAGTTAAATTATCGGGCGGACAAAAACAGCGTATAAGTATAGCTAGGGTATTTCTTAAAAATCCGGCAATTCTTATTTTAGATGAAGCAACATCAGCACTCGATAATGAAAGTGAATATTTAGTGTCACAGTCCCTTGAAAGACTATCTAAAGGAAGAACCACTATTACAATAGCGCATAGATTATCAACTATAAGAAATGCAGAAAGAATATTGGTGTTATCAGGAAATCAAATTGCAGAGGAAGGAACTCATGAGGAGTTGCTTGCTGTAAAAGGGATATATTATAATTTGAATGATACAGCAGGAAGATGTGATAAGCTAGAATCTATAGCAGAAAAGTAATAATATTAAAAAGTTGATAGCAGAATATCAATTGGTAAAATATTTACAATGGAATAGGAGAAAAGTAAAAATGAAATTAGATAGAAATGATTTATGTTGGTGTAGCAGTGGAAAGAAGTATAAAAAATGTCATATGGATTTCGACGAAAAAATTCAAAGTTATGCAGATATGGGAATTATCGTTCCTGATAGAAGTCTTATAAAGAATGAAGAACAAATAGAGGGAATTAGAGAGAGCGGACGTATTAATACTTGGATTTTAGATGAAGTAGGTAAAAATATTAAAGCTGGAATGAGTACAGATGAAATAAATACATTGGTACATAACTTAACTATTTCAAAAGGTGCAATTCCTGCTCCGCTTGGATATGAGGGATTTCCTAAAAGTACATGTACATCAATTAACAATGTAGTATGTCATGGCATACCATCTAAAAATGATATATTAAAATCAGGAGATATTATAAATGTAGATGTAACCACTATATATAATGGTTATTTTGCTGATGCTTCTAGGATGTATTGTATAGGGCAAGTTACACCAGAGGCTAAACAGTTAGTAGAAGTAACTAAAACAGCTTTAGAGGCAGGTATAGCGGCAATTAAGCCTTGGGGAAATTTAGGTGATATTGCAGCAGCTATTTGTGAGATAGCATATAAATATGGATATTCAGTAATAGAAGAAATAGGCGGACATGGCATAGGTATTGGTTTCCATGAAGAACCTTATGTGTGTCATGTAGGTGAAAAAGGCGAAGGAATGCTTTTAGTTCCAGGAATGGTATTTACAGTAGAACCTATGATTAATGCTGGTAAGGAAGAATTTTATACAGATGAAAAAAATGGCTGGACAATTTATACTAACGACGGCAGTTTGTCTGCACAATGGGAACATACTTTGGTAGTTACACAAACAGGTATTGAATTATTGACATGGTAAATATGACAGAATAAATTTAATTTGGGAGGTTGAACAAGTGACTGCTATTGGAAACAATAATAGAAGTTCAAGAGGAAATAAAAAAACTCAAAGAGGGGCAAATACAACTAAAAAAAGTAGTTCTGGAAATTCAGCAAAAAGAACAAAATCAAAAATAGATAATAATATAAAAGTATCAGAAAGTAAGATACAAAGAGAAGTAATATTTCTGGCAGCATTAGCAGCTTCAGTACTTTCTATGTTTAGTTTGTTTGGTTTGTGCGGAAAAATTGGAGAGTATATAAAAATTTTCATTTTAGGAACATTTGGCATTGTTGGTTATATAGTACCAGCAGCAGTGTTTTTGATTGTAATATTCTTTTTAGCAAATAAAAAAAACAGCAAAAAATTATTTGCAATAATTGCTATGATGTTCATATTATGCGGAGTGATTCAGCTTATAACAGGAGGAGCCTTACCCTTAGACACTAAGATTTCTGAGTATTATTTTTTATCATCAAAAGGTTTGGCATTAGGCGGAATAATAGGAGGTATATGGGTAAAATTATTGGTTCCTATATTGGGAATTATAGGTACATTTTTGGTAATGTTAGTACCTACAATTATATGTATAGTAATTATAACTGAAAAATCAGTGGTTAACTATGTTGGCAGAAGAAGTGAAGAGTTTTATGAATATGCTAAAGAAGATGTAGATAGACGTAAAAAGCTACATTCAGTTAAGAAAGAAGAGAGAAAAAGATATAGATTAGAAAATAAGGTTGCAGGTGTTGCGGCTAATAATATAGTAACTGATGATAGTGTAAATGCTTTACAAGATGATAAAGAAGCAAATGATAATATAAATGAAGATATGTTTGTGGCTAAAATACATATGCCGCAGGCACCTGAACCAATTAGTGAAGATAGCGAAGATTATTATGATGACTATAGCGGAGAACATGAAAAAGACTGTTTAGAAAGTAATGATAACGAAGATGTTTATAATGGAAATATAAATGGTATAAACAATTACAGTGAATTGGAAATAGACAACACAGAAGATAATAATAACTTCGAGGATAATGGTACATTAGATACAGACATTAATAATGATTATGAAATATATAATACAAAAGTAGAGAATGTATCAATTGATAACAGTGAAGCTGATATTGAGGAATATGGTGAAGCAGGTGTGGAATTAAAGCAAATACAAACCTTATCTGGTAAGGTTATAAATGTAGAAGCTGAACTTCCTGATGCATATCCATTAAAGAAGAGTACATTAGAGCCGGTAAGGACTGCATCAACAGAGGACAGTACAGTTAAAGTTGCACCACCAAAGCCTAAAATCAAGATAAATTATAAACTGCCGCCTATAGATTTATTAGTAAGAGGAGATATTGTAAGTAAAAATTCTGAACAAAAACTTAGAGAAACTGCTGTTAAATTACAGCAAACATTAAAAAATTTTGGGGTGGGTGTTACTGTAACTGATATAAGCTGCGGTCCTACAGTAACTAGATATGAACTTCAGCCAGAACAAGGGGTAAAGGTTAGTAAAATTGTTGCCTTATCTGATGATATTAAACTTAATCTTGCAGTTGCAGATATAAGGATAGAAGCACCTATACCAGGAAAGGCGGCAGTAGGTATAGAAGTACCTAATAAAGAAAATCAAATAGTTAGATTTAGAGATATATTAGAGTCTGAGTTGTACAAAAAACATGTTTCAAGGCTTTGTTTTGGTGTGGGTAAAGATATTGCAGGACAGGTCATTGTATCAGATATAGCCAAGATGCCTCATGTTCTTATTGCTGGTGCTACAGGCTCTGGTAAATCAGTGTGTATAAATACTTTAATAATGAGTATTTTATACAAAGCAAAACCAGATGAAGTAAAACTTATAATGGTAGACCCTAAGGTAGTAGAATTAAGTATTTATAATGGAATACCGCATTTAATGATTCCTGTAGTTACAGACCCTAAAAAAGCCGCAGGAGCAATTAATTGGGCAGTAGCTGAAATGAGTGACAGATATAAAAAATTTGCAGAATATAATGTTAGAGATTTAAAAGGTTATAATGATAAAGTTATGACGATTAAAGACATAGATGATCCTAATAAACCAGAAAAACTGCCTCAAATAGTAATTATAATAGATGAACTTGCAGATTTAATGATGGTAGCTCCGGGTGAAGTTGAAGAATCTATTTGTAGATTGGCACAGTTAGCCAGAGCCGCAGGAATACATTTAGTAATAGCAACTCAACGGCCGTCAGTAAATGTTATTACTGGTCTTATTAAGGCTAATGTACCATCTAGGGTAGCATTTGCAGTTTCATCAGGAGTGGATTCAAGAACTATATTAGATATGAATGGTGCTGAAAAATTGCTTGGAAAAGGAGATATGCTATTTGCTCCATATGGTTCATCTAAACCAGTACGTGTTCAAGGTGCTTTTATATCAGATGAAGAAGTGGGAAAGGTCGTTGAATTTTGGTCAAAGCAGGGTGTTGATGAAAGTGAAAGACAAGATATGGAAGTTAAAATCAATATGACATTGCCAGCAGTTGAAGCTGAAAATGGCAATACTTTAAATGATAGAGATGAATATTTTGAACAAGCGGCATTATTTATAATGGAAAAAGAGAAAGCCTCGATTGGAATGTTTCAGAGAAATTTTAAGATTGGATTTAATAGAGCTGCCAGAATTATGGACCAGCTTTATGAGGCTGGTATTGTAGGCGAAGAAGAGGGTACTAAACCTAGAAAAATCCTAGTAAGTATGGAAGAATGGGAGCAATTTAGAGAAGAATGTTTATAAAATACCAAGGAGGATTTTTATGAAACTTGAAAAATTATTAGAAAACCAAAAAGCAGAAATATTAAAAGGGTGCTTAGATATAAATATTACAGATGTAATTTATGATTCAAGGAAAATAAAAAAAGATTGTGTATTTGTATGTATTTGCGGAACCGTTAGAGATTCACATGAATTTATAGAAGAAGCAGTTTTAAAAGGTGCGGCAGCTATAGTTATAGAAAAAGACATAGCAGTATTGCCAGATAATGTTACAGTAGTGAAAGTTAAGTATTCGAGAATTGCATTAGCAAATATGAGTGCGGCATATTTTGATTATCCTATAGGTAAACTTGTAAGCATAGGGGTTACAGGAACTAAAGGGAAAACTACTACTACTTATATGATTAAATCTATGATAGAAAAAATGGGGCATAAAGTAGGTTTAATAGGTACTAACGGCATTATTATTGACAATGAGAAACTACCATCAGAGCATACTACTCCTGAATCTTATGAACTTCATGAGTATTTTGCTAAAATGGCAGAAATGGGTTGTGGATATGTAGTTATGGAAGTTTCATCACAAGGATATCTTATGAATAGGGTAGCGGGAATTACATTTGACTATGGATTATTTACTAATATAACAGCAGACCATATAGGACCAGCAGAGCATAAAGATTTTGAAGATTATTTATATCACAAAAGTTTGTTATTTAAAAATTGCAAAGTGGGAATTGTAAATGCAGATGATGAACATGCAGAAGAAATTCTAAGGGGAAATACATGTGATAAAATTTATAGATTTGGTATAAAGAATAAAGCTGATTATAAAGTAGATAAGGTTGATTTTGTATATAATGATAATTTTGTCGGAACTATTTTTCATGTAAGCGGGGTAATAAATCATAAAGCTATGGTAAATATTCCTGGTGAATTTAATGTATATAATGCCTTAGCCGCAATAAGTGTTTGTAATCAGTTAAATGGTGATATATCAGAGGCGGTTAAATCATTAGAAAGTATTGCAGTAGAGGGGCGTATGGAAATTATATACGCTTCTAAAGAATTTAGTGTGATTGTTGATTATGCTCACAATGCAGTTAGTATGGAAAGTTTGCTTACTACACTTAGAGAATATAAGCCAAATAGATTAGTGTGCTTATTTGGCTGCGGAGGAAATCGTTCTAAACTTAGACGGTATGATATGGGCGAAATTGGCGGTAAATTGGCAGATTTATCAATAATAACTACAGATAATCCACGTTTTGAAAAACCTGAGGATATATTAGCTGATGTTAAAATTGGAATTAGTAAAACTACAGGTGAATTTATAGAAATTGTAGATAGAAAAGAAGCTATATATTATGCTGTTGAAAATGCAAAATCAGGTGATTTTATAGTTATAATCGGAAAAGGACACGAGGATTATCAGGAAATAGAAGGTGTGAGATATCCATTTTTGGATAAATCAGCAGCTTTAGAAGCATTGTCAGCACAAAAGTTAATTTAAAAATAATTGATATATAATTAAAAAAATAAAAAAGGAGTGTAAGTTATTTAATAACATTACGCAGGAATAAAATGGAAAATATTAGAGTGAGGGATATAATTAAGGCGACAAACGGCCGCCTTTTATGCGGTGATGAAAATATAATTATAGAAAATATTATTATTAATTCAAAGGATATTGAAAAAAATGCACTATTTGTTCCAATTATAGGTGAAAGAGTTGATGCTCATATTTTTATATCGGAAACCTTGCAAAATGGAGCTGCCGCCGCACTTACTTCTAAAAAAAATGCAGAATTAAACTTAAGTGAAATTAAAGAAAATAAAGCAGTAATTTTCGTTGAAGATACATTAAAAGCATTGCAGGCATTGGCTAAATATTATAGAAAAAAATTCACCTTACCTATTATAGGTGTAACGGGAAGTGTTGGAAAAACCAGTACTAGAGAAATGATAGCCGCCGCATTAAGTGCTAAATATAAGACATTTAAAACAAAGAAAAATCTAAATGGTCAAATAGGTGTGCCAATAACATTGTCTAATTTATCCAAAACAGATGAGATAGCAGTGCTTGAAATGGGGATAAGTGAAGAAAATGAAATGGAGAAACTTGTTGATATGGTTATGCCGGAAGTAGCTGTAATTACCAACATAGGAATAGCACATATAGAACAGCTAGGCTCTAAAGAGAATATCAGAAGTGAAAAGTTAAAAATTATTGATAAAATGTTTGATTGCGGTAAGGTGTTTTTAAATGCTGATGATGATATGTTATTAGATTTAAAAGATAAGTTAAAGCAAGATATTATATACTATGGATTAAATAATAAGGCTGAATATTATGCTAAGGATATAGATACAGAAAGCGGATTTCCTGAATTTATAGCTGTATGCAAAGGAACGGAAATTAAAGTGAAATTATCTGTTATAGGAAAACATAATGTGCAAAATGCTATGGCGGCTTTAGCTGTAGCAGACTGTTATGGGGTTGTTTTTAAAGATGCAGTAAAAGAAATAGAAAATTATAAAGGTGCGGCAGGCAGAGGCAAAATATTTTATAAAAATGATATAATTATAATTGATGATGTTTATAATGCCAGCCCTGATTCAATGATATCAGGTTTAAATTCACTTTTGGATATAAAAAATTTAGGAAGAAAGATAGCGGTTCTTGCTGATATGAAAGAATTGGGAACAGAAAGTATTAGGTATCACAAAGAAATTGGAGAATATATTGCTGAGAAAAATATAGATATATTAATATGTATAGGTGAGTTAGCTAAAGAAATTGCAGTTACAGCAGGCGCTAAGGTAAAAGATAATATGGATATCCAAATGTTTGCAAATAATATTTTGGCAATAAAATATTTAAAAGATAATATAGCAAGTGGTGATACCATTTGGATAAAAGGTTCTAACTCTATGAAATTAAATGAAATTATAGAGAGTTTAGCAAAATAATGAGGAGGTGATACTAATGGCAAAATATGCAGATATTATAATAGATATAAGCAGCAGTAAAGTAGATAGGAGCTTTCAGTATAGAGTGCCAAAAAGTATCGAGGATTCTCTTTCAATAGGTAATCAAGTTAATGTACCCTTTGGTTTGGGTAATGTATTAAAAAGTGGATATGTTATAGGTTTATCAGAGAAGCCAGCAATAGAAGCAGATAAAATAAAAGATATTAATTCTCTTGTAGGAACAGCTTTATCTATTGAATCACAGTTAATAGAGTTAGCCTATATTATAAGGGCACAATATGGCGGAACTATAAATGCCGCGCTTAAGACAGTTTTGCCGTTAAAACAAAGTGTTAAACTCAAAATGAAAAAATATATAAAATGTAATATAGATAAATCTGAATTATTAAGTCTTGTTAATACTTATAAAGCAGATTTGCGATGTCACGGAAAATATAGATTGCTTAGTGCATTTATGTATGTGGATATAATTTCACAAGAAGAATTAAAAGATGAACTGCATATATCAGGCTCTACAATAAATAGTTTTATTAAGACAGGACAAATGGAAGTTTTAGAAGAAGATATATCTAAATTATCAGATATATACACTAAAGGTGGTAATGCAGAAAAGAAATTAAATGAAGAGCAAAGTTATATTGCAGGTGATATTTTTAATAGATATTTAAAAGGTGATAGATTACCAAGTTTAATTTATGGTATTACAGGAAGCGGAAAAACAGAAGTCTATATGGAAATTATTCAGCGAATGATAGCGTTGAAAAAACAAGTTATAGTTTTAATACCTGAAATTGCACTTACATATCAAACTATGCTTAGATTTTACAGACGTTTTGGCAGCAGGGTGGCAGTTATTAACTCAAAATTATCTGCTGGTGAGAGATATAAAAGATATTTAAGTGCAAAAAGTGGAACTGTTGATATTATAATAGGCCCTCGTTCTGCACTTTTTACGCCATTTGACAATATAGGGTGCATTATTATAGATGAAGAACATGAAGGCAGTTATATAAGTGAGCAAATTCCTAAGTATCATGCAGTAGAGGTAGCAATTCATAGAGCTAAACTTAATAATGCTATAGTAGTTATGGGGTCGGCAACTCCTTCTGTTAAGTCTATGAAAAAGGCTAAAAATGATGAATATAAATTATATAAACTTACTAAAAGGGCTAATAAAGGAAGTAAAATAGCAAAAGTGGAGTTAGTGGACCTTAGAGATGAAATGAAACTTGGGAATAAATCCATATTTAGTGAAAATTTAAGAGGAAAGATAGAAAAAACTTTAGAAAAAAAAGAACAAATAATACTTTTTTTAAATAGAAGAGGTCATTCAGGATTTTTATCGTGCAGAAGCTGTGGTGAGGCAATTAAATGCCCGCATTGTGATGTCACACTTACATCACATATAGGTGGTAAGCTAGTATGTCATTATTGTGGTTATTCAATTCAAATACCTAAAAGTTGTCCGGCATGTTCGTCACCATACTTAGCGTCATTTGGTATTGGAACTCAAAAAGTAGAGGAGATGACATTAAAGGAATTTCCGTCAGCCAGAGTACTTAGAATGGATTTTGATACCACTAAGAAAAAAGGAGCACATGAGGATATTCTTTCAAAGTTTTCAGAAGGTAAGGCTGATATTTTAATAGGAACACAAATGATAGTAAAAGGGCATGATTTTCCTAGAGTATCTTTAGTTGGAGTTTTAGCGGCAGATTTATCATTATTTGCAGGTGATTTTAATTCATCAGAACGAACATTCCAACTTCTTACACAGGCGGTTGGACGGGCAGGCAGAGGTGATTTTGAAGGTCATGCAATTATTCAATCATACCAACCTGAACATTATGCAGTAGAAATGGCAGCTAAACAAGATTATGATAGTTTTTATGATAAAGAGATAATGTATAGAGAACTATTAGGATATCCTCCGGAATACAGTATGATTTCAGTTACAGCAGCATCTAAAAACCTTAAGGAAACAGAGTTGTGCATAAACGAAATTTCAAAGAAAATAAATGAAAATCTGCCAAAAGGAACTATGATAATAGGCCCCGCAGATGCTAAAATATTAAAAGTTAATGATTATTATAGAAAAATTATTTATTTGAAACATAAAAATCATGATATACTTATTAATATAAAAAATATTATTGAAAATATGATATCTTTAGATGTAAAATTTAAAGATATAGGAATACAGTTTGATACATATTAAATAATAAATTAGAATACTTATGAATAAAACTTATACTAAACAGGAGATAAAAATATGGCTATAAGAAATATAAGAGTTTATAAAGATACAATTTTACATAAAGTATGTAAACCAGTAAAGGAATTGACACCAAGACTATTGGAACTTATTGAAGATATGACTGAAACTATGTATGATTCTGGCGGAGTTGGACTTGCGGCTCCTCAAGTGGGAATACTAAAACGAATTGTAGTAATAGACATTACAGGTGAAGATTTATTAATACTTATTAATCCAGAAATTATTGAGATGTCAGGGGAACAAATCGGCAGTGAGGGCTGTCTTAGTCTGCCTGGAAAGTCAGGAATAGTTAAAAGACCTAACTATGTAAAAGTAAAGGCACTGGATATGAATATGGAAGAACAAATCTATGAAAGTGAAGGCTATTTGGCAAGAGCATTTTGTCACGAGATAGATCATCTTAATGGTATAATGTACACACAATTTGTAGAAGGTGAGCTGCAAGATATAGTAACAGATGAATATTATGAAGAAGATGAGGAAATTCAAGAATAATATTATATTATCTTTGTTTAAAGTTTCATAATACTGTAATTATTGTGTATATAATTGCAGTATTTACTGAACTTATAGAATATGAAAAACAGCATTTTAAGGATTTAATTGAAATTACTTATAATGAAATACAAGCTGTCTTTATTAAATATAGGGAATTTTAAAGATATTAAAAGTAATAAATAATAATAGAAAATGAATATAAAGGTGCTGATAAATTGGCACTTGACTTAAGAGGAGGTGAACTATATGAAAGTTGTTTTTATGGGAACTCCAGAGGTTTCGGTATCTGTCTTAGAGGCTATTATAAAAGCAGGACATGAAGTAGTACTTGCAGTATCACAGCCTGATAAGCCAAAAGGCAGAGGTAAAAAGTTTCAGCCTACACCTGTAAAAGAGAGTGCAGTTAATGCAGGAATACCTATAATACAGCCAAAAACTGTAAGGGATAGTTTTGTTATTGAGGAAATAAAATCATATAATCCTGATGTAATAGTTGTTATAGCATTTGGGCAAATAATACCAAAAGAAATTTTGGAAATGCCTAAATATGGCTGTATAAATGTACATACTTCACTTTTGCCGGCATATAGAGGAGCGGCACCAGTTCAATGGGCAATTATAGATGGACGGGAAGTTACAGGTGTTACTACTATGTTAATGGATAAAGGGCTTGACACAGGAGATATTTTATTAACACAAGAAGTTGAAATAGAAAATAAAGATACTTATGAAAGTTTATTAATTAAGTTAGGCAATGCAGGTGCTAAGTTGTTAACAGATACTATTTCAGAATTAGAAAATGGAACTATAATACCTAAAAAACAAGGTGAAATGACAACTGAGTATGCTAAAATGATAGATAAGTCTATGGGAAATATAGATTGGAACAAATCATCGGCAGTTATTGAAAGATTAGTGAGAGGTTTATATCCTTGGCCAAGTGCATATACTAAATTACATGGGAAAACTATGAAAATCTTTAGTACAGAAATTATTTCAGATGATTTTAATAAATATAGTTTAGATGTTAACCTGCCAAATGAAATAAAACCAGCAGGAACTATAATAAGTGCTGATAAAAGTGGAATTATAGTTCAAACAGGAAATGGAAAATTACTTATTAAGGAATTACAGCTAGAAGGTAAAAAACGTATGACAGCAGATGCTTTCTTAAGAGGTTATGAGATAAATATAAATGAAAGTTTAAATTAGGAAGGAGCATTAAAATGCCTTATTATGGAGTGGATGGGATGTATTTATTAGTTGTTATAGCTGTTATAGTTGCTATGATAACTTCAGCTAGAGTAAATAGTATATTTTCAAAATGTTCTAAAATTAGAAGTAAAAGCGGAATGACAGGAGCAGAGGTGGCATCTAGGATACTAAAAAGAAATGGTGTGTATGATGTGAATATTGAAAATGTTCATGGAAAATTATCAGATCATTACGACCCAAGAAGTAAGACTGTAAGGCTGTCAGAAGCAGTGTATGGTTCTTCCTCCATTGCAGCTATAGCGGTAGCAGCACATGAATGCGGACATGCAATTCAGCATAATGAAGAGTATGGATTTTTAAGATTTAGAACAGCAATTTTGCCTTTTGCTAACATAGGCAGTAAGCTGGCATGGCCTATTATTATGGTAGGATTGTTTATAGGATATGGTTCATTTGATTTTTTAATAGAAATAGGAATATTATTGTTTGCCGCTACGGTATTATTTCAGGTATGTACATTGCCAGTTGAATTTAATGCTTCAAAGAGAGCTTTGGTTATATTGGAAGAAATGGGAATTTTGTATACAGATGAAATACCAGAGTCTAAAAAAGTATTAAATGCGGCGGCTATGACATATGTAACGACAACTATAGTTGCAATACTGCAATTAGTAAGACTGTTATCAATGTTTGGAGGAAGAAGACGTGGCAGATAAGTCAGCACGTGATATAGTGCTTTACATTCTCATGGAAATTTTAGAAAAAGGTACTTATAGTCATATTATAATAAATAGAACACTTGCTGAAAATCAAGGTATGACTAAGGCAGACAGAGCATTTATTACTCGTCTTGCAGAGGGAGTAGTTGAAAGAAAAATACAGATAGATTATATTATAAATAGTATTTCTAAAACTAAAGTAAATAAAATGAAACCAATTATAAGAAATATTATAAGAATGGGAGTATATCAAATTTGCTTTATGGATGCTGTTCCAGACTCGGCGGCTTGTAATGAGGCAGTAAAACTTGCAGTAAAGAGAAAATTTGACGGACTTAAAAGCTTTGTTAATGGTGTGCTTAGGAATGTAAGTCGAAATAAAGAAAATATAAAATATCCAGAATTAAAAACAATAGATGAAGAGTCTTGTAATAATGAAGTATTAAAAAATGAAAATTTATTAGATAAAATAGTAATTAGTACTAAAAATATCAATTATGACAAAGAAAGTGTTATAAAAAACTTTGCGGTAAAATATTCTATGCCAGAATGGATAGTTGAAAAATGGCTGTTGAATTATGGATTTGAAAAAACTGAACAGATACTAGGCGCTTTTTTATCAGATTATCCAACTATTGTTAGATGTAATACTAAGGCGGCTAAAGTAGAAGATATAATAGAGTTACTAAAGATAGATGGGATTATAGTTAAAAGACATGAATATCCTAACTATATGCTTTCTATCTCAGGGTATGATTATCTTGAAAAAATAAATGCTTTTAAACAAGGTTTGATTTTTGTACAAGATATAGGTTCAGCTTTAGTAGGAGAATTTTCAGAAGTTAAACAAGGTAATTATGTAATTGATGTATGTGCAGCTCCTGGCGGGAAATCTATTCATATGGCAGAACTTTTAAAGGGAACAGGTACAGTAGATTCTAGGGATATTAGTGAAAGAAAAATTAAATTAATACAAGCCAATATTGATAGAATGGGAATAAAAAATATAAGGTTATCTGTAAAAGATGCCTTAATGTTGGATAAAAACTGTATTGAAAAGGCAGATATCGTAATAGCAGATTTGCCATGCTCGGGACTTGGAAGTATAGGCAAAAAGCCAGAAATTAAGTATAGAGTAACCCATGAAGATACAATTGCACTTGGTAAGTTACAGCAGGATATTTTAGATGTGGTTTGGCAATATATAAAGCCAAATGGAACTTTAATATATAGTACTTGCACAATAAATAAAGATGAAAATGAGTATAATGTGGAGCAGTTTATTAAAAATAAGCCATTTAAAATTATAAGGCAAGTTCAGCTTTTACCAAATGAAGATTCTGGTGATGGATTTTTTATTTGTGTAATGAAGAGAACTTAATATTATAGAAAATGACTTGGATTAAATAAATCTTACTAGAAAGTATATGGAGTGGTAATGAGCAAAATAGATATAAAATCTATGAATTATGAAATGTTATGCAAGGAAATGGAAAAATTTAAGGTTCCTAAGTTTCTAGCTAAACAAATGTATGAATGGATACATAAAAAACTTATAAGAAATTTTGATGAAATGACTAATATTTCAAAGAATTTTAGAAAAGTATTGAAAGATAATTATGAAATCTCTCTTTTAGAACCAATTGAAATAAGAGAATCACAAATAGATTCTACCAGAAAGTATTTATTTGCTTTTGAAGATGGAAATATAGTAGAAAGTGTACTTATGAGATATAAGCATGGAAATTCTATATGTGTATCCTCTCAGGTAGGCTGCCGAATGGGGTGCAGATTTTGCGCATCTACATTAGAGGGAAGAGTTAGAAATCTTACAGCAGGTGAAATCCTAGATCAAATATATTATATACAAAAGCAAATAGGAGAAAGAATATCTAATGTAGTTGTAATGGGTGCAGGAGAACCTTTTGACAATTATGATAATGTTATTAATTTTATAAAGATATTGTGCGGAAATGAAGGGCTTAATATAAGTCAGAGAAATATAACGGTATCAACCTGTGGAATTGTGCCTGAAATGTTACGGTTTGCAGATGAGGGATTGCAGGTTACTTTAGCATTATCATTACACGCATCTAATGATAATATTAGGCAAAGTTTAATGCCTATTGCTAATAAATATACTTTAAAAGAAGTGCTTGGAGCTTGTACCAATTATTACAATAAAACAGGCAGGCGTGTAACTTTAGAATATAGTTTGGTGAAAAATGTTAATGATAATAAGGAAGAAGCCCTTGCACTTGTAAGGCTAATAGCGGGTATGCATGCACATGTTAATTTAATTCCAGTAAATCCTATAAAAGAGAGAGATTATATACAATCTGATAATAAGGATATTATAGAATTTAAGAATATACTTGAAAAAAACAAAATAAATGTTACTATAAGAAGAGAAATGGGAAGAGATATAGACGGTGCTTGCGGACAGTTAAGAAAAAGTTATATTGAAAACAAGTGTAATGAAAGGGAGAAAACGGATGATTAAGGCCTATGCTGCAACAGATATTGGACAGCTAAGAAAAATAAATCAAGATGCAGTATTTGCGTCTGATAAGCCAGTAGGTAAGCTTCCAAATTTATTTATAGTTGCTGATGGAATGGGAGGACATAAAGCAGGGGATTTTGCTTCAAGGTATGCGGTAGATCATATAGTGGAGAAAATAACTAAAGATAAATCAGACGAACCAGTTGAAGTCATAGGAAGGGCGATAAGAGATGTTAATACTGACATTTATATGCTCGCTGTTAAAGAAGCAGACTATGAAGGTATGGGTACAACAGTAGTAGTATCTATAATATCAAATAATATATTGTATGTGGCCAATGTAGGTGACAGCAGATTGTATGTGATTGGTAATAATAAGATACAGCAGATAACCCGTGACCATTCATTTGTAGAAGAATTGGTGGAAAAGGGAGAGATTTCTAGAAATAGTGACAGATATGAAAAGAATAAAAATATTATAACGAGAGCTGTTGGTGCATATGATGATTTACAGGTGGACTTTTTTGAAATTCCATTAAATGATATATCATATGTTTTAATGTGTTCTGATGGTCTGAATAATATGGTTTCTGATACTGCTTTAGAAAATTGCATACTAGGGGAGAGTGACTTAGCTGATAAGGTAAATACTCTTATAGATACAGCTAATGAAAACGGCGGAAGAGATAATATTTCAGCTATTTTAATTGAAATTAATTTAAGTGAGGTATAAAATATGTTAAGAGTAGGTATGTTTCTCGGGGATCGATATGAAATATTGGAGAAAATAGGTTCCGGTGGAATGTCTGATGTATATAGAGCAAAATGTCATAAACTTAATCGTTATGTTGCTATAAAGGTATTGAGAGATGAGTTTAATAGTGATTTGAACTTTGTGGCTAAGTTTAAAATGGAAGCACAAGCAGCGGCAGGACTTGCACATCCTAATATAGTAAATATTTATGATGTATATGATGATGGACATATACGTTTTATTGTTATGGAATTGATAGACGGAATAACCTTAAAAGATTGTATAAGGAAAAAAGGTGCGTTTGATCCAAGAGAGGCAACAAGCGTAGCTATTCAAATTGCTCAGGGAATTCAAGCCGCACATGAGCAAAATATAATACATAGAGATATAAAACCGCAAAATGTTATTATATCAAAAGACGGAAAAATTAAAGTTACAGACTTTGGTATAGCTAGAGCGGCATCTACAGAAACTATTAACTCTAATGCAATGGGGTCTGTACATTACATATCGCCAGAACAAGCTAGAGGCGGGTATTGTGATGAAAGAAGCGATATTTATTCTTTAGGAATCACCTTATATGAGATGGTTACAGGCAAAGTACCTTATGAGGGTGATACTACAGTTACAGTGGCTATCAGACATTTGACTGATGAAATTGTGCCGCCAAGCCAACTGGTATCAAATGTGCCGTCTAGTTTAGAGCAAATAATATACAAAGCTACAGAAAAAAAACAAGAAAGACGCTATACAAGTGTTGCGATGATGATTGGGGATATGAAGCAGTCGCTTATATTGCCAAATGATAGTTTTGTTGAAATTGCAGATAAAGATGATATGTCTGATACTAGAGTATTAAAGCCAAGTGAAATTAAACAGGTAAAAGAAGCAGCACAAACATCTCAGGCAGTATTAGCCAAAGAAAAAAGACCAGCGGTAAATGCACAAAGAAATACGAGAAACAATAAAAATCGTGTAGGGAATATAAATGTTGATACAGAAATGGATACAGAGGAAGAAAATGTGAATCCTAAGATTGAAAAGCTTTTAAATATGGTAGGAATAGGTGCTGCAATACTTATTGTAGTAATTGCACTATTTATAATTAGCAGTTTTATAGGTTTCAATCCATTTAGAAGCAGTAATAACAACACTTCTAATGATACCGAAGCTGTTTCGGAGGAAGAAACATTAGGAGAAAATCAAGTAAGAATGCCAAATGTAGAGGGTATGTTTGCAGAAGATGCTAAGAATGTATTAAGAGATAACAGCTTGGGACAGCGATGGGAATATGAAAGCTCCAGAACTGTTGAAAAAGATTATATAATTTCTCAGTCTGTTGCAGAGGGAACTGTATTAGACAAACATAGAGAAGTAGTGTTAGTTATAAGTACAGGAAAAGAGTCAGTTAGCGTTGCAGGATTAAATATAAATGCTATGCCAGTTGAATCAGCAACGAGTGCGCTTATTGAAAGAGGTCTTTTAGTAGAAGTAATTGAAGAGTATAGTGATAATGTTGAAAAAGATAAAATAATTAGATATGAGCCTACTTCGGCTTTATTTAAAGGTGATACAGTAACTATATTTAAGAGTTTGGGAATAGAGGTTGTTCCAGTGAATGTTCCTAATATAAGAGGGCTTACTCAATCAGAAGCTAAGACAGAACTTGAAAGAAATAAATTAGTAATGGGAAATGTTACTACTGAAAATAGTGATGATTATGAAAAAGGAACGGTAATGAGCCAGTCTTTGGAGGCTGGAACTGAAGTAAATTCAGGCTCTGTAGTTAATATTGTAGTAAGTGATGGTGCAGTTCCTGTAAAAACATATAGATGGTATGGAAGTATTAATGTTACATTTGACTGTTCAACTGTATTTGGACCGGGAGTAGGCAATGATTTGCAAGTAGTGGTTCAGTTAGAACAAATGGTAAATGGTGCACCGGTATATTCTAATGTTATTGCTACTCAGACTATCAGCAGTAATAGCAAAATAACAATAGCAAATGATAGACTGCCAGGTGAAACAGGTGTAAGAGATGGAGTAGTTCAAATTGTAGATATAGCAACAGGTGAGGTGCTTAGGGCATATCCAGTGGTATTTGAGGAGTATGAGGTGAGTAATTAATGCAGGGTAAGATAATAAGGGGAATAGCAGGCTTTTATTATATACATGCACAAGACGGTATTGTTTATGAATGTAGAGCCAAAGGTATATTTAGAAAGCAAAAATTAAAACCTTTAGTAGGTGATAATGTTGAAATTGAAATTTTAGATAAAGATAAGGCTCTTGGCAATTTAGGACGAATAAGTGAACGTAAAAATTCACTTATTCGTCCTGCTGTAGCTAATATTGATCAGGCTATAGTATTTTTTGCAGGATTAGACCCGCTGCCAAGTTTCAACTTATTAGATAGATATTTAATAATTATGGAAACTAGAAATGTACCTGTACATATTTGTTTTAACAAAGTGGATTTAATAAGTGATGAACAAAAAAGAGCAATATCCGAAATTTACAAAAATACCAATTACAATATTATTTTTACTTCAATTAAGGAAAATGAAGGTGTAGATACTATAAAGGAAATTTTACAAGGTAAGACCAGTGTATTAGCAGGTCCGTCAGGTGTGGGGAAATCGTCGCTTACTAATAAAATTTTTCCAAAAGCTAAAATGGAAACAGGTGTACTTAGTAAGAAAATATCAAGAGGAAAACATACTACACGTCATGCAGAGATTTTTAATATAAGTAAAGATACTTATATTGTGGATACACCAGGGTTTACATCTATTTCACTTGAGGACATGGAAGCTGATGAAATTAAAAATTATTTTCCTGAATTTGCGGAATTTATGGAAAATTGTAAATTTCAAAGTTGTGTACATGTAGCAGAACCTATTTGTGGGGTTAAAAATGCTGTAGAAGAAGAAAAAATAAGCAAAAGCAGATATGACAATTATTTATTGTTATATAAAGAACAAAAAGAAAGGCGCAGGTATTAGTTATGTATCATTTATCACCCTCAATTCTTGCAGCAGATTTTGCAGCACTTGGAGATAATATAAAGACGGCTGTAGAGGCAGGTGCAGATTATGTACATATTGATGTTATGGACGGGATATTTGTTCCTAGTATAAGTTTTGGAATGCCTGTTATTTCGTCTGTAAGAAAGGTTACAGATGCGGTTTTTGATGTACATCTTATGATAGAAAATCCAGAAAGATATATTAAAGATTTTGCGTTGGCAGGTGCAGATATTATAACCGTACATGCTGAGGCTTGTACTCATTTGGACAGAGTAGTATCACTTATTAAGGAACATGGGAAAAAGGCAGGGGTGTCAATAAATCCAGCAACACCTATATCGGTACTAGAACATGTGCTTGATGATATAGATATGGTGCTTATTATGAGTGTAAATCCGGGATTTGGAGGACAAAAATTTATACAATATACTTTGGAAAAGGTAAGAAAATTAAGAGCTGAATTGGATAAAAGAGGACTTAGTACAGATATTGAAGTAGACGGCGGTGTTAATATTGATAATGTATCAGAAGTAATAAAAGCAGGTGCCAATATTATAGTGGCAGGTTCAGCGGTATTTGGCGGAGATATAGCCGCAAATATTAATAGTTTTTTGGAAATATTTAAAAACTGGCAGTTAAAATGATACATGATTGATTGGTATAATTAAAATATGTTTATTAATAGAGTTATGAAAAGGAAAGATTATGAAAATACTCATTATAACAGGCGGAAGTATCGAAGATACTTTCGCTGTTGAATATTTAAAGGAACATAATTTTGATAAAATAATAGCAGTAGATAAAGGGCTTGAGGCAGTATCGAGGTATAAGATAATACCTGATATCATTATGGGAGATTTTGATAGTATAGCTTCTGAGATTTTAGAAAGGTATAGAAATAAAACAAAATTGATAGATTTTCTGCCGGCTAAAGATGATACAGATACAGCTCTTGCTATATTTGAAGCTATTAAAATAGGCGGAAGTGATATAACTATACTAGGTGCACTAGGTGGACGTATGGACCATGCCTTAGCTAATATGCACTGTATGATGTTACCATGTGAAAAAGGGATTAAATGCAGTATAGTAGATAAATATAATAAAATATATCTCTTAAGCAGCGGAAAAGTTTTTAAAAAAGTTAAGCTATATGGTAAATATATATCTTTTCTACCTATGACTTCAGTAGTAAAAGGTATAACTTTAAAGGGTTTTAAATATACTTTGGAAAATGAAGATTTATACATAGGAAGCAGCAGATGTATAAGTAATGAAATAGCTGGCAAAGAGTCAAGCATAGAGTTTAGAGAGGGTATATTAATCTGCATAGAAAGCAGAGATTAAAAAACAAACTGGTATGCTGTAAAAAGATTAAACTGGTTATTTCATGCAGACCACTACTTATGATATCATTATCTGGTATAAATAATACACATAAAGATAAAGTAAGAGGAGGATGTAATTATGAACGAAGAAAAGACAGAAAATGCAGCCAGTAAAAATATGACAATGAGAATATCACTTATAGGACTGTTTGCAGCATTGTCATATTCAGTATTTAGATTTGGCAAAATAGATATTCCATTGCCAGGCGGTGATGCTACCTCATTTCATTTAGGAAACAGCATATGTGTGCTTGGGGCATTGCTTATGGGTGAGTTTTATGGCGGACTGGGAGGTTCAATAGGCATGACTATAGGAGATTTATTTGAGCCTAAGTATGTAGTACATGCACCAAGGACATTTATACTTAAATTAGGAATTGGATTTGTAACAGGTATAGTTGCTCATAAAATAGGTAAAATAGGCACTTTAAATAGTGAAAAAGATAGGTATAAATGGACAATTATTTCTGCATCCTCAGGAATGTTGTTTAATGTAATATTTGCCCCTATAGCAAGTTATTATTATAGACTTTTAATTTTAGGCAGGCCAGCAGCAGAATTAACTATATCTTTTAATATACTTACTACAACTGTAAATGCGGTAGCTTCTGTTATAGTTACTGTAATTGTATATCCACCTCTTAGACGTGCAATCAAAAAAGCGGGATTGTTACAAGGAATTATTAAATAGATATAACTTAAATTAATATTTAAAATTAAAAAGCAGGTTATTTTCCATAATATCAATAAATAGATAATGAGGAACTATCACAAAGTAATTGAGTAAAATTCAGTTATTTTGTGGTAGTTTCTCATATTTTTATTGTAGAAGTAAAGTTATTCCTAATAAGGTAAAAATGCTTTGTGAACTTAAATGCGTTTTGAAGTCCATTTGGAGAAGTTATAAAAAGCTCTTGAAATTTTATAAAAAGGAGTGTAAAATAGTATTCAAGTGGTGCGAAGTGGTGTAAAGTGTCATGAAGTGGCGGAGAGGAAGAATGTATGGCTAATTTGATTGGTGAATATAATCATGTCATTGATGCTAAGGGGCGATTAATCGTGCCTTCTTTTCTTCGTGAACAGTTAGGAGAAGTCTGTTATGTAAGTAAGGGACTTGACGGTTGTTTATTTTTATATCCAGCAGAAGAATGGATTGAATTTATGTCACAGGTAAAAGCACAGTCAGTATATGACCCAAATGCAAGAAAATTACAAAGATATTTCCTTGCAGGTTCTACAGAATGTACATTTGATAAACAAGGGAGAATATTAATATCTAATGTTCTTAGACTATTTGCAGATTTAAAAAAAGATGTTGTATTAGTCGGAGCAGGAGATAGAGCAGAAATATGGGATAAAGATAAATGGGAAGAAGATATATCTTTTGATGATATTGAAGATATTGCCCTTGAAGTAGAAAGGCGAAAGATAAATGGAATTTAAACACAAATCAGTTTTATTAGATGAAACAATAGAAAGCCTAAATATAAAACCAAATGGAATATATGTAGATGGGACACTAGGGGGTGGAGGTCACTCTTTAGAAATAGTAAAACGTTTAGGAAGCGGAGGAAGATTGATTGGAATAGATCAAGATGATTCAGCTATAACAGCAGCATCTAAACGTCTTGAAGCATATTCTGATAAGATTACTATAGTTAGAAGTAATTATTCAAATATAGAGGGTGTGCTAAATGAACTGGATATTAAAGCTGTAGATGGGATATTGCTTGATATTGGGGTATCATCACATCAGATAGATAATGCAGAAAGAGGCTTTACATATAGAGAAGATGTTCGTCTGGATATGAGAATGGATCAAAGTACAGATAAGACAGCTATAAATATAGTGAATGATTATACAGAACAGGAACTTTATAGAATAATAAGAGATTATGGTGAAGATAAATTTGCTAAAAATATAGCTAAACATATTGTTAGAGCAAGAAATGAAAGGCAAATTGAAACTACAGGTGAATTAATAGAAGTAATAAAAGCGGCTATACCAGCTAAGGTAAGAATGGCAGGAGGACATCCAGCTAAAAAGACATTTCAAGCTATACGAATAGAGTTGAATAATGAACTGGAAGTTTTAGATAATTCAATAGATACTATGATTAATTTATTAAATACTAATGGAAGATTAAGTATAATTACATTTCATTCATTAGAAGATAGAATTGTAAAGAATAAATTTAGAAATAATGCCAATCCTTGTATTTGTCCTAGCAAGTTTCCGGTATGTATATGCGGAAATGTTAGTAAAGGCAGGGTAGTAACAGGGAAACCTATAGTACCGTCAGAAGAAGAAGTTATAGATAATAAAAGGGCTAAAAGTTCAAAACTTAGAACCTTTATGAGAATGTGAGGAGGAAAATATGGCGAAAATTAGATATATATATGGAAATACTGCTGAAAGATTAGACAATGATGTTTATATACAACCACAGCATGACCATAATAATGAAAAAAATAGAAAAAAGACAGCTAAAATAGAACAAAATAGAGAAAAAGCCTTAAGTATGAATTTATCATATGTTACATTGTTATGTATTGCAGTTGTAGCAACATTATTTGTATGTGTACAATATTTGAGAGTTCAAAGTTCTATTTCTGCTAATATAAAGAAAATTGAAATTAAAGAACAAGAAATTGCAATACTTAATATAGAAAATGAAGCATTAAGCGCAAATATAGAAGCACATGTTAATCTTGAAGCAATATATAGGGTGGCAACAGAAGAATTAGGTATGGTATATCCTAATGAGGAACAAATAATCTTATATGACAGAGTGGAGAATGGTTATGTACGACGAAATGCAGAAATCTCAACTGAATAAGAAAAAGTTAAAAAAAAGGTTAAAGAATAATAGTAAAAAAAACTTAATTGATAGTTCAAATGGTTTGTATATATATATGCAGAAGAAGCTGGTATTTTTGTTTTTTACAATTATACTGGCTTTGTTTGCATTGAGCTTTAAACTAACAGGAATTGTGACAAATAGCGGAGAAAGATATAAACAAATTATATTTGAACAGCAAGACACTTCTGGAAGAACCATACCTTTTAAAAGGGGTGATATATTAGATAGAAATGAAATATTTCTTGCTACAAGTGAAAAAGTATATAATTTAATATTAGAACCTAAAATTATAAATGAATCAGGCAGTACACATCGCTATAAGGAAGCGACTATAAAAGCATTGATAGATGTTTTTGGATATGAGCGTGATAGAATTGAAACAGTATTATTGGAGAGGGAAAATAGTTTTTATTATAGATTTGACAGACAGGTTTCACATGAAAAGGTAACGGAATTTAAAGAGTATGTCAGGGAATTAAATGCTAGTAATGCAAGAGGTGACAATGGTGATGACCAGAGGCGGGAACGAATTGCAGGTGTAAATTTTGAAGATGAATATAAGAGAGTGTACCCGCAAAATCAAGTTGCAAGTCATGTACTTGGTTATTCAAGCAAAGATGGAACAGTAGCAGAATGGGGAGGAATAGAACAGCAATATAACAGTGAATTAGTAGGAACTAACGGAAAGGAAACAGGTTATATAAATAATGCTGGAATGTTAGAAAGAATAAGGAAAGAGTCAGTAGATGGAAATACTATAATTACTACAATAGATATAAATATACAAAGAATATTGGAAAAGCACTCAAATGGTTTTATGCAAGAACCAGGAGCTGAAAATGTTGGTATAATAGTAATGGACCCTAATAATGGTGAAATTCTTGGAATGGCATCAAATCATTCATTTGATTTAAACAATCCCAGAGATTTGTCATTGTACTATACACCAGAGCAGTTAGAAGTAATGAGTGATGAAGAAAAAAGTAATGCATTACAGCAAAGCTGGAGAAATTTTACTATAAGTGATGCTTTTGAACCTGGTTCAACTACTAAGATATTTACAGTAGCGGCGGCACTTGAGGAGGGGATAGTCAGACAAAATGAAACATTTGTATGTGACGGACATCAGCAAGTTGGAGGTTTTACTATAAAATGTACTAAGCAGCATGGTACTATTACTTTAGAAGAAGCACTAATGTATTCTTGCAATGATGCTTTAATGCAAATTGGTGCAAGAATGGGAAGTGAAATTTTAAGTAAGTATAAAAGGAGCATGGGGCTTGGAAGTAAAACTAATATAGATATACCAGGAGAAGTTACAGGTATTTTATATGATGCAAAAGATATGGGTTCATCAACTCTTGCAACTAATGCTTTTGGACAAAATTTTACGACTACAATGATACAAGTAGCAGCTGGATATGCATCTATTATAAATGGCGGAACATATTATGAACCTCATATAGTAAGGAAAATAGTAAATTCAAATGGTTCGGTAGTAAAAACTATAGAACCAAATGCAGTACGTGAAACAGTAGGAAAATCAACTTCAGAATTTATAAAAAAAGCTCTATTTGAAACTATAGAGGCTGGAACAGGCACAAGGGTGTGGCTGGAAGGATATAAAATAGCAGGAAAAACCGGAACAGCGGAGAAATTACCACGTTCTGCAAATAATTATCTATTATCACTTTGCGGTTTTGTTCCATATGATAATCCTAAAATAATATTATATGTAGTAGTAGATCAGCCGCATGGAACAACAGATCAGTCCAGAAGCGGATATTCTAGTATATTATTTAAAGCTGTTATGGAAGATTTATTAGAGTATATAGATGTATTTCCAGAAAGAACAGGTAATGAAATATTAGAACCAGATGTAACAAATGAAGCACCTGAAGAAACAGAAAATACACAGACAGGAGAAACTTTGGTAGAAGTACAAGATGAAGTGTCTGAGGAGTCTGATGAAAGTTCAGAGGGCATAGGTTCACCAGAAGCGTTACCAGTACAATGAAGATAAAGGTAAGGAAAAAATAAATTTCACCTGACTGGAATAATAGAAATATTACTGATATAAATGAGAATAGAAAGAGGAATATATTATTATGTTAATAGATATTATTATAGCTGCTGTAGTTTCATTTATAGTGACAGTTGGAGTAGCACCTATATTTATACCATTTTTAAGGAAAATTAAATTTGGGCAAAGTGTTAGAAATGAAGGGCCTCAAACTCATTTGAAAAAACAGGGAACACCTGTTATGGGAGGACTTATATTTTTATTGGCTGTTAGTTTATCTTGTATTATATACATACCAAGATATTCTAATTTACTGCCAGTTTTACTTGGAATGTTAGGTTTTGGTTTAGTAGGGTTTTTAGATGATTACATAAAGGTAGTTAAGAAAAATCCTGAGGGATTAAAGCCTAAAGCAAAGCTGCTTGGACAGACAGTTATAACAGGTGCATTTGCGTATTATGTATTAGGAATTGCTAAAATGGGAACTTCAGTATTAATGCCTTTTGGAAATGAAATTGTTCTTGGGATATTCTTTGTTCCGTTATTGTTTATTGTTGTGCTTGGAACTGATAATGGAGTTAATTTTACTGATGGTGTAGACGGACTTTGCAGTAGTGTTACTATTATTGCGGCATTATTTTTCACTGTTATAGCATATAAAACTAAGAATGATATAGCACCAATAACTGCGGCAGTAGCCGCGGCACTTATTGGTTTTTTGATATTTAATGCACATCCAGCAAAGGTATTTATGGGAGATACGGGTTCTTTAGCATTAGGAGGATTTGTTGCAATGTCTGCATATATGCTAAAAATGCCTTTGTTTATTCCTTTGGTGGGAATAATATATTTGACAGAACTTATTTCTGTAGTAATTCAAGTACTTTATTATAAAAAAACAGGTAAAAGAATATTTAAAATGGCTCCTATACATCATCACTTTGAACTTTTGGGATGGTCAGAAACAAAGGTGGTTGTAATATTTTCATTAGTTACATTATTGGGGTGTATAATTGCATATTTTGCAGTATAATATGTATTATATATGATTAGATTAAACAATTTGGTTTGTAGAAGGCGGTTGATATGAAATTGGATAGTAAGGTAATATTAGTATTAGGTGCAGGTATTAGCGGAATTGGTGCTGCTAAACTTATCTTAGGTGTTGGCGGTGATATTATATTATATGACGGAAATAGGAATATTAAAGAAAAAGATATTATAGAACAAATAGGCAGTGAAGAAGGAAATGTAAGATTTGTAAGCGGTGAACTTACTGATGACATTTTAAATGAAGTAGCACTATGTGTTGTTAGTCCTGGGATTTCTTTAGAAACTCCGGAGGTTCAGAAAATATTAGAAGCTGAAATAGCAATAATAGGAGAATTAGAATTAGCATATCAAACAGCGGAAGGGAATATTGCCGCTATTACAGGAACTAATGGTAAAACAACAACAACAGCTTTAGTAGGTGAAATTATGCACCACCACTTTAAGGAAGTGTTTGTTGTGGGAAATATAGGAACTCCATATGCAGATGTATCCACACTTACCACTAAGGAATCATATACTGTCATTGAAGTTAGCAGTTTTCAGCTAGAAACTATACATGAGTTTAGACCAAATGTAAGTGCCATTTTAAATTTAACTCCAGACCATTTAGACAGGCATGGAACTATGGAGGACTATCTTGCGGTTAAACTTAGAATATCAGAAAATCAAACTAAAGAAGATGTATTGGTTATTAATTATGATGATGAAGAATTGGTAAATGCAACTAAGGAATTAAAGCCTAAGTTATTATATTTTAGTTCAAAATCTAAATTAGAAAAAGGCGTATATTTAGAGGACGGTGAAATTATATATAATAGCGGACTTACTAAAAATAAATTATGTAATGTAAAAGAACTTAATCTTATGGGAACTCATAATTATGAAAATGTTATGGCTGCAATAGCTATTACTGTTTCAATGGGAGTTCCAATATCTATTATATCAGAGGTTATAAAAGAGTTTGAAGCGGTTGAACATAGAATTGAATATGTTCTGGAAAAAGATGGGGTGGTATATTATAATGATTCAAAAGGAACTAATCCAGATGCAGGAATAAAAGCTATAAATGCTATGGATAGACCTACTTTGTTAATAGCAGGAGGATACGACAAAGATTCTGATTTTAGTGAGTGGATTAAGGCTTTTAAGGGAAAGGTAAGACAATTGGTTTTAATTGGTCAGACTCGTGATAAAATAGCCGCAGCAGCAAAAAAAGAAGGATATACTAATGTAATCTATGCTGAAGATTTAGAGGAAGCTGTAAGGGTTTGTTATGCATATGCTATGCCAGGAGATGCCGTGTTACTTTCACCAGCTTGTGCAAGTTGGGGAATGTTTAAGAATTATGAACAAAGAGGGAAGTTATTTAAAGAATATGTGCATAACCTTTAAGGAGTTGAAAGTATGCCTAATAATAAAGAAAATAGAGTTAAACGTTTTTATGATTATAATCTAGTAATTATTATAATATTTTTGACAGCTTTTGGTTTGATTATGATATATAGTGCAAGTGCATATGCAGCAGAACTAGGAAATTTAGGTCATTCACATTATTTTAGGCGTCAGGGTATTATTGCAGTATCAGGGATTGTTTTCATGCTGTTAATATCTAGGGTAGATTATCGTTGGCTGAAAAAATTTCCTATATTAGTAAAATTAATATATGTAATGGGAATAGTCAGTATGATATTGGTAACATTTACTCCTTTAGGTAAGGAAGTAAATGGCCAAAAGCGTTGGTTAGATTTTGGTAATGGATTTCAGTTACAGCCAGCAGAAATTATTAAACTTGTACTAATAATCTTAATAGCATATATGGTTAGCCGTTATTATAGGTCAATGGGAACATTGAATAATATGATTAAATTTGCGGCTGCAATAGGAATTCCTGTAATATTGATAGTTGGCAACAATTTAAGCAGTGCAATTATAGTTGGTGCTATTGGGGTAATGATGATGTTTGTCGCAGATAAAAGGTGGTGGATATATGCCTTAGGTATATTAGTAGTAGTTTTAATGGCATGGGCATTTATTGTACTGGGTAAAATAATGGTGGAAAATGGAATGCTGGCGACGTATAGATATCATCGTATTGAAGTATGGAAAGCACCTGAAAAGTATCCTAGGGACGGCGGATATCAAGTTTTGCAAGGGTTATATGCTATTGGTTCAGGCGGAATTATGGGAAAGGGTCTTGGTGCAAGTATACAAAAACTTGGTCCGCTGCCTGAGGCGGGCAACGATATGATTTTTGCTATTATTTGTGAAGAATTAGGGCTTTGCGGAGCAGGTTTGGTTATAGTTATGTTTGCATTTATGCTATGGAGAATGATGAATATAGCTAGTAATGCACCGGATTTATTTGGTGCAATGCTGGTAATAGGTGTTATGTGTCACATTGGTTTACAGGTAGTACTAAATATAGCAGTTGTAACAGGTGCTATACCAAATACTGGGGTAATACTGCCGTTTATAAGTTATGGGGGAACTTCTGTATTATTTCTTATGTTTGAAATGGCATTAGTTTTGAGTGTATCAAATCAGATAAAGGTAGAAATGTAAAGATATAACATTATATATGTTAATCGCATTGTACGTAGAAAGATTGGTTATATGGGGAATAGAGGAAATAGTAAAAGGAGAAAAGTTATAATATTTATATGTATTGGCTTATTTGTCAGTATTTGTATTATTGCGATAGCATTATTGACTTTTAAGATTGATAATATTAAAGTTGTAGGAAATAGTTATTATAAAAGTGAAGAGATTATATCTAAAATTTTTACAGATAAAAAATCTTATAGTATGCCATATGCCTATTATAAAGAAAAGACTAAACCTCATGCAGTAATTCCTTTTGTGGAAGATTATAAATTGGTATTTAAGGGTATCAATGAAGTGGAAATTATAGTGTATGAAAAGAGTATAATAGGCTGTATTGAATATATGGGATATTACATGTATTTTGATAAAGATGGAGTTGTGGCAGAAAGTTCTTTAGAGAGATTGGCGGGTGTGCCTTTAGTTAAAGGTATTTATTTTAATGAAATATCACTTCATAGAAAAATACCTGTTAAGAATGAAGCTATTTTTGCAGAAATACTTTCAATAAAACAAATGTTAGATAGTAATGAAATTATAGTAGATGAAATATATTTTGATAAAAATCTATATGTTTCATTGTATATTGGGGAATTAGAAGTTGAATTAGGAAATGCTAAAAATAGGGCACAAAAAATAATGGAATTGAAAAATCTACTTTCAGGGCTTGAAGGATTGAGCGGTAAACTTGATATTTCAGTTTTGAAAGAAAATGGAAATTATAGTTTTATTAAAAAATAGTAAATAAGGGTTGCTATTTTGACAAAAATAAAATATGATATTTACAGTGGTTTAGTGGGCAGTAGCTCAAGTTAGTATGTTAGGAGGAAATACCTTTGTTAGAGATAAAAATTAATGAATCAGATGTATCAGCACGTATAATTGTGGTAGGAGTAGGCGGTGCAGGTAATAATGCAGTAAACCGTATGATTGATGAAAATATAATTGGGGTTGAATTTATTGGGGTTAATACAGATAAGCAGGCATTACAACTGTGTAATGCGCCTGTGGTTATTCAAATAGGTGAGAAACTTACTAAGGGACTTGGGGCAGGGGCTCGCCCTGAAGTAGGCGAAAAAGCAGCAGAAGAAAGTCTAGAAGAAATTAAATCAGCTATTGAAGGTGCAGATATGGTATTTGTTACCTGTGGTATGGGCGGAGGTACTGGAACCGGTGCGGCTCCAGTTGTTGCTAAGATTGCCAAGGATATGGGGATTCTTACAGTTGGTGTTGTAACTAAACCTTTTAGATTTGAGGCTAAAACACGTATGGCTAATGCTCTTGCGGGTGTAGATAAGTTAAAAGCCAGTGTAGATACTCTTATTATTATTCCAAATGATAAACTTTTAGAAATAGTAGACAGAAGAACGAGTATGCCTGAAGCGCTTCGTAAGGCTGATGAAGTGTTACAGCAAGCAGTTCAAGGTATTACTGACCTTATTAATGTACCAGGGCTTATTAATCTTGATTTTGCTGATGTTCAGACTACTATGATAGATAAAGGTATTGCTCATATTGGTATTGGTTATGCTAAGGGCGATGATAAAGCTTTAGAGGCAGTTAGACAGGCAGTTTCAAGTCCATTATTAGAAACTACTATAGAGGGTGCTTCGCACGTTATTATAAATATTTCAGGTGATATAGGACTTATGGAAGCGAATGAAGCAGCTAGTTTTGTTCAGGAACTTGCAGGTGATGAAGCTAATATTATTTTTGGTGCTATGTATGATGAAAATCTGCAAGATGAAGCAAGTATTACAGTTATAGCAACAGGACTGGATTATAATAAAGTAAATGGCGGAGTAGTAAAGTCAGAAGAAACAGCAGGTATTGACAGAGTTCAAGTACAACAAGCGGAAAGAACACAGCAAGCTGCACCACAGTCTCAATATGTGGCTACAGGATACCAACATGCACAGTCGACTGTACAGCAGCCAATACAAAATCCATTGCACTCTGCAAACAGAACTGATACATATCAAACATCAGGAAATGATAAAAGAGCAGAATATACTCAACAAGATACTTCTTCTTATTCTTCGTCACGCTCAGTTAGCAGTCAGCCTGTGCAAAGACCAGTTACACCTAGACAAGATAGAAGTTCTATCCAGATACCAGATTTTTTGAAAAAAAATAGATAGTGATAATTTAAGATTATATATATAACTTCTTATACAAAGAATGTATTTTCTTTGTATAAGAAGTTTTTAGTGTGGATGTGGGAATATATATAACGTAGAATAGAGTTTCGCTTGCGAAACTCTATTCTACGTTATAAAATATAAGACTTGATTAAGAAACTGGTAGATTTTTTTTATAAATTTCGTAAAGTCCTTTAAGTAATAAATCATTATCATATATAATACTATGTTTACAATGAGGGATAATATATCGTGATAGTCCGCCGGTAGCAGTGATAACTGCATTAGGTGAATTTAATTCAGCTTTTAAATAATCTATCATACCGTCAAGTGTTGCGGCAGAACCAAATATAATTCCGCTCCTCATAGATTCAATAGTGTTGCGTCCGATAACTTGCTTTGGTGCTTCAAGGCTTATAGCAGGGAGCTGAGATGCACGCATACTAAGTGATTCTAACGCCACTTTTACGCCAGGAATAATAACTGTGCCTAAATAGTTATTATTAGCATCTATGGCTGAAATTGTAGTGGCTGTACCCATATCAATTATAATTGCGGGTGTTGAATAATGTTTTATAACTGCCACAGCATTAACAACTAAATCACTGCCTAATTGTCCAGGGTTATCAGTTAATATATTGAGTCCAGTTTTTATACCAGGGCCAACAAGTATGGCAGGTTTTATAATTTTTTCAACAGCAGTTTTTAATACATTAGAGAGTGGAGGCACTACTGATGATATAATACCTCCGCTTATGCTCTTTTCCTTAATATTATGAATCTCTAAGATTGTTTTGATGAAAAAAGCATACTCTAAATCAGTTTTATTTTTATCAGTAGATATTCTTTCGACAAAGTGAGTTTTGTTTTCATCAATACCTCCTATTACAATTTCAGTATTTCCAATATCGATAGCAAGAATCATTTTAATCTCCAATCTATTTATTTGATTTTTTGTTAATTTAAAAAAGTCTTTTTTGCACATAAGAAAAAATAATTTTGTGTAATTGTACAGCATAGCACAAGTAAGAATTTAATATTAAATATTTTATATATTTTAAAGTTAATATTATAATATATTGAGATTTGTCAATTATTTTTATAATAACACTTAACTATTATGATGTCAAAAGAATGTGTGATGAGTTTATATGCATTTTCAGATTTATATTATTACTAGAAAGTCATTATAAAGGGTGGATTTTGTTAGTGTATGGTGGTAAAATCTATACGATAGGTAATTTAATGAAAAGGTAAGACATTGGAATATTAAGAAAAAGAGGTATTGATTATGCTTAGAGGAAAAACTGTCATTTTAGGAGTAACAGGTGGGATAGCAGCATATAAAGCGGCTTCACTTGCAAGTATGTTGGTTAAACTTAATTGTAATGTACATGTTATTATGACTGCAAATGCACTTAATTTTATAAATCCAATAGTATTTGAAACACTTACAAGCAATAAGTGCCTTACAGATACATTTGACCGAAATTTCAAATATGATGTTGAACATATAGAATTGGCTAAAAAAGCAGATTTGGCCATTATAGCACCAGCTACAGCTAATATTATAGGAAAAATTGCAGGCGGAATAGCAGATGATATGTTAAGTACCACTATTTTAGCTTGTGAATGTAAGAAAATTATAGTACCAGCTATGAATACCAGAATGTTTAATAATAAAATTGTTCAAGATAATATGCAAAAATTAGAAAAATATGGATTTGAAATTACGACTCCAGTATCTGGATATTTAGCCTGTGGTGATATTGGTGAGGGGAAGATGCCAGAAGCAGAAGTATTGCTTGAATATATTTTAAAACATATTGCGTATATTAAAGATATGAAAGGCATTAATATTTTAGTTACAGCAGGACCCACAGCGGAAGCACTTGATCCGGTTCGGTTTATTTCTAATCACTCTACAGGAAAAATGGGGTATGCTATAGCAAAAGTCGCTATGCAAAGGGGTGCAGCGGTTACTTTGGTAAGCGGGAAAACTTATATAAAAAAAGTTCCATTTGTAAAACATGTTGATGTAATTAGTGCTAAAGATATGTTTGAGGCAGTAAAGGGGGAATTATCTGTAGCTGATATAGTTGTAAAGGCGGCGGCAGTAGCTGATTATAGACCAAAACATACAGCGGATAATAAGATAAAAAAGTCAGAGGGAGATTCTGTAATAGAACTTGAAAGAACAGAAGATATTTTGGCTTATATAGGAAAAGAAAAAAGAGCAGATCAATATATTTGTGGTTTTTCTATGGAAACAGAGAATATGTTAGAAAATTCACGTAAGAAGTTAGTGACTAAAAATGCAGATATGATAGTTGCTAATAATCTAAAAGAAGAGGGAGCAGGTTTTGCTAAAGATACTAATGCAGTTACAATTATAACAAGTGAAACGATTAAAGAAATAGGCTTATTATCAAAAACAGAAACTGCACATAAGATTTTAGATAACATTATGGAACAATGTACATCTAAAAACGGTATTAAATGATTAAAGGAAAAATTAAAGATACTGCTAAAAACATACTTATAAATTAAAAATATAAAATATGTATAGATAGAAAAATATAGAATTATAATTTGTTTTTTGCTGATTAATTATATTTTGTGTTATTATACCATTTATGCTATTGTAATTGATATATTTTTAATATTATTAGTAAGCTAAATAAATATAAATTATGTATAAGCATTAATATTATCTATACAGCTAAGAGGAGGACATATTTTGTCAAATTTAACAGAAGAAATTAATAAACGAAGAACTTTTGCGATTATTTCACATCCAGATGCAGGAAAAACTACACTTACAGAGAAATTTTTATTGTATGGCGGAGCTATTAATTTGGCAGGCTCAGTAAAAGGTAAAAAGACTGCAAAACATGCGGTGTCGGATTGGATGGAAATTGAAAAAGAAAGAGGTATATCTGTAACTTCATCAGTATTACAGTTTAATTATGATAATTATTGTATAAATATTTTGGATACACCAGGACATCAAGACTTTTCAGAAGACACATATAGAACACTTATGGCGGCTGATTCAGCAGTAATGGTGATTGATGCTTCTAAGGGTGTCGAGGCACAGACTATTAAGTTGTTTAAGGTTTGTATTATGAGAAAAATCCCTATTTTTACATTTATAAACAAAATGGATAGAGAAGCAAGAGATACTTTTGAACTTCTTGATGAAATAGAGAAAGTGCTTGGTATAGCAACTTGTCCTGTAAATTGGCCTATTGGATGTGGAAAAGATTTTAAAGGAGTGTACAACAGAGATAATAAGAATGTAACAACCTTTACAGCATCTATGAATGGACAAAAGGAAGTGGAAACTAAAGAAAGCAGTTTGGATGACTTAGAATTAAAAGATTTTATCGGCGACGAACTGTATAAAAAACTTAGCGAAGATATTGAACTGTTAGATGGTGCAAGTGCGGAATTTAATTTAGATGAGATAAGGCAGGGGGATTTATCACCGGTATTTTTTGGTTCAGCACTTACTAATTTTGGAGTAGAAACGTTTTTACAGCATTTTTTAGGTATGACTACTATGCCGCTGTCAAGAAAATCTTCTAAGGGAGAGGTAAACCCTTTAGACAATAGTTTTTCTGCATTTGTATTTAAAATACAGGCAAATATGAATAAGGCTCATAGAGATAGAATTGCTTTTATGAGAATTGCATCAGGGCAGTTTAAAGCGGGTATGGAAGTTTGGCATAGTCAAGGCGGTAAAAAAGTAAGATTGTCACAGCCGCAGCAGATGATGGCACAGGAGAGAAAGATAATTGAAGAGGCTTATGCGGGTGATATTATTGGTGTCTTTGATCCAGGAATATTTGCTATTGGAGATACTTTGACAACTTCTTTAGATAAATTTGAATTTGAAGGAATACCTACATTTGCCCCTGAGCATTTTGCAAGAGTAAGACAAATGGACACTATGAAGCGTAAACAATTTATTAAAGGGGTAAGTCAAATTGCACAAGAGGGGGCAATTCAGATATTTCAAGAGTTTAATACAGGTATGGAAGAAATTATTGTGGGTGTAGTTGGTGAACTGCAATTTGAAGTACTTACATATAGACTTGAAAATGAATACAATGTAGAGGTTAAATTAGAGAGATTGCCATATGAACATATTAGGTGGATAGAAGATTGTGAAAATATAGATGTGACTAAAATTCAAGGTACTTCTGATATGAAGCGTATTAAGGATTTAAGGGACAATCCATTGTTATTGTTTGTTAATAGCTGGAGTGTAAATATGGTACTTGATAGAAATCCAGAGCTTAAATTATCTGAATTTGGTAAAAATTAATAAGTGTATATGCTTATCTTTTAGTATCGCAATAATATAAATATGTAAATGGAAAATTTGATTAATAAAATATTTATACTAAAAAAGTCAGATAATGCTATATAGGTAATAGTAAGTAATATAAGTAAATGAAATATTATAAAAGATAGGCTAAACTCTAAGATAAATAGGGTGAGTATAATAATTAAATTAAAGTAGATTAAATACAGCATAGGAGGTAGGGTTTATGAAATGTCCTTTTTGTAATGTTGCAGATACTAAGGTTGTAGATTCTAGACCAGCAGATAACTCTATTAGAAGACGCAGGCAATGTGAAACATGTAATGGAAGATTTACTACATATGAAAAACTGGAAACTATGCCTCTTATGGTAATTAAGAAAGATGAGTCAAGAGAGGCATATGACAGGTCAAAAATTGAAGCAGGAATTATACGCTCTTGTCATAAAAGACCTGTTTCAAGCAGTGAAATTCAGAGAGTTGTAGATGAGGTGGAATTTGAAACTTTTGGAATGGGTGAAACGGAAGTAGCCACAAATGTTATGGGTGAAAAAGTAATGGATAAACTAAGGGAACTTGACCAAGTAGCATATATTAGGTTTGCTTCGGTATATGGGGAATTTAAGGATGTAGAAACATTTATGAAAGAGTTGAAGAAGCTGATTTTGTAAGATTACGATATAAAAGTAAAAGTATAGAAAGATTAAATTAAATATTAATGCGTAAGTTTGATTAATATGCTTTATATTACAAATATAAAAATTAAATTAAGTATTAGGTAAGTTTATAAAGATTAAATGTAATAATGAATGAGATAGGAGTTTTATGTTAAAAAAATTTTATCCAAATGATTATGTAGACAGTACATATAATATAAATTTTTTAGAATATTGGAACAGTGGATATAGAGCTGTTATTTTTGATATTGATAATACTTTAGTTCCTCACGGAAAACCCATAGAAGATAGAGCGTTAAGACTTATGGGAGCACTTAGGGAGCAGGGCTTTAAAATATGCCTTATGTCTAATAACAAAGAAGCTAGAGTGGCACCTTTTGCTAAGGCACTTGCTGCACCTTATATAAGTAAGGCAAATAAGCCTTTTAAGGCAGGATATTTGAAGGCTTTAGGGATTGTTGGTATGGATAAATCAAAGTGTATTTTTGTGGGAGATCAATTATTTACTGATGTATATGGTGCTAAAAATATAGGCATATATAGTATTTTAGTAAAACCTATACATCCTAGTGAGGAAATACAGATAGTACTTAAACGATATTTAGAGAAAATTGTATTATATTTTTATGAAAAAGATATAGTCAGAAAGGAAATATAAAATGGTTGAAGGAACTACTAGAGTGTGTGGTGTTGTAGCAAATCCTGTGGAACACAGTATGTCGCCGGTACTTCATAATTATATTGCTGAAAAGATGAATATTGACATGGTATATGTACCTTTGAAAGTACTGGAAAATGATTTATCCAGTGCGGTTAAAGGTGCATATGCACTTAATTTACTTGGTATGAATGTAACTATCCCTCATAAACAGTCTGTTATAAAGGAACTGGTAAGTTTGGATAATGCGGCAAAGATTGTAGGTGCTGTGAATACTTTGGTGCGTAGTGAAAATGGATATAAGGGTTTTAATACAGATATTTTAGGATGTTTTAGAGCTTTGGAAGAAGCTAATATAGAACTTTGTGGTGAAACAGTGTTATTAATAGGTGCAGGCGGGGCAGCGAAAGCGGTTGCATACTTGCTTGGAACTAAAAAAGCTAAAAAAGTATATATTTTAAATCGTTCATTAAATAAAGCAGAAGAACTGGCAGATTATATGAATGAGGTGTTCGAGAACAAAATATTTTTTGCTATGGAACTTAAAGATATTGGACAGCTTGCAGATGTGAATATTGTGCAGGAAAAGTATTTGGCTATACAGACCACCAGCGTAGGAATGTATCCAAATATTAATGATTGTCCTGTAGAAGATGAGGCTATATATTCTTTAATTCATACTGCTATGGATATAGTGTATAAACCATTTGAAACTAGATTTCTTGAAAAAGTTAAAATATCAGGAGGAAAGACTTTAAATGGTCTGTCTATGCTATTGTATCAGGGAATTATAGCATTTGAATTATGGAATGATGTATTAGTTACAGATGATGTGGCAAAGGGAGCATATGAGATTATGGAGAAACTGCTGATAAAGGAATGATTAGATTTAATTTTTATGTAATAGGAAATTGCTTTTCATTACATAAAAATACCTCTGGTGGAGCACACTGCGGCGTACAATGTAGATGTCGCAAATTGCGACCGCCGCAGGCGAGAGTTTCGCTTGCGAAACTCTATTGTGCTTTCATAGAGAAATTTTCATATGAAACAAAACTTTTAGAAGAACACACTGTTGTGTATAATTAAGTTCATTAAGGCTTTTAAAGATAAAAGGTAAGGTGACAGAATATGGAAAATATTATTTTAATTGGCTTTATGGGGGCAGGAAAATCTACTGTGGGCAATCGTATAGCTAAAAAACATAATTTAAAGTTTATAGATACAGATAGACTTATTGAAGATAATACAGGGAAAAGTATAACAGAAATTTTTGAAACTAAGGGTGAAAGTGAATTTAGAGATTTAGAAACTCAAGCTATTAAAACTATAATTGAGGGGGAAGAAAATATACTTTTATCCGTAGGAGGCGGTTTGCCTATGCGAGAAGAAAATAGAGTATTATTAAGACAATTAGGAAAAGTTGTTTTTCTTAGAATTGAACCTGAAACAGTTATTAAAAGATTAAAAAATGATAATTCCAGACCGCTTTTAAAAGGTGATAATGCATATGCAAAAATTATAGAATTATTACAAATTAGAAATCCAGTATACGAAAGCATTGCGGATATTGTGATAGATGCGGACGGGAAAGGCTCTAATAAAGTGATATTAGAAATTGAGGAGGGACTGCAATGAAAATTTTAGTAATTAATGGACCGAATATTAATTTTTTAGGAATAAGGGAAAAGGGTATATATGGAAAAGAAAGCTATGATGTGCTTAAAGAGAAGATAAAAGATAAGGCATCTGCAAAAGGACATGAGATAGAAATTTTTCAAAGCAATCATGAAGGTGATATAATAGATAAAATTCAAGAAGCATATTTCTCGGGGGCAGAGGGAATTGTGATAAATCCAGGAGCATTCACTCATTATAGTTTTGCAATAAGAGATGCATTATCTTCTATTGAAATTCCTAAAATTGAAGTACATATATCCAATGTACATAAGCGTGAAGAGTTTAGACATATTTCAGTAACAGCACCTGTATGCACAGGGCAAATAACAGGGCTTGGACTAAAAGGTTATGAACTTGCGATTGATTATTTAGCAGAAGCATTTGTGTGAAACTTAAGAAATAATAGGTATAGTTTAACTTTATATATAAATGTTTCTTATGAAATAAATATTTTGAAAAAATTTGTTATGCATATATAACATGAAAATTTGTATCAAATATATATTATAATAAGGCTGGATAGGTATAAGATTATTATGAAATTACTTGATAAAATATTAGGTATAATGAATGAGCAATACAATAAGTAATTTGGAATTATTAAAAAACAGTTGAAAAACTTGAATTTTTATTATAAAATTAGATGATAATCAAAGGTTATAAATGTTAAGGAGGCTGTCGCACATGATATCAGCAGGCGATTTTAGAAATGGTGTTACTATTGAAATGGATAATAATATTTTTCAAATTATTGAATTTCAGCACGTTAAACCGGGAAAAGGTGCAGCGTTTGTAAGAACTAAATTAAGAAATATTAGAAATGGCGGAGTAACTGAAACTACTTTTCGTCCAAATGAAAAATTTCCTCAAGCAAGAATTGAGAGAGTAGATATGCAGTATTTATATTCTGATGGTGAACTTTTCCATTTTATGGATCAAAAAACATATGAGCAAATTGCACTTAACACAGATGATATAGGTGATGCACTTAAATTTGTTAAAGAAAATGAAGTCGTAAAAGTATGCTCACATAATGGAAATGTATTTGCAATTGAGCCACCATTGTTTGTGGAACTTGATATTGTGGAAACAGAGCCAGGTTTTAAAGGAGATACAGCACAAGGTGCAACTAAGCCAGCTACTGTAGAAACAGGAGCTATAGTTTATGTTCCTTTGTTTGTTAATCAAGGCGATAAAATTAAGATTGATACCAGAACAGGTGAATATTTATCAAGAGCATAGTAATATAGTATAAAGATAAATGACATAACTTCTTATAGAAGTATGTCATTTATTTAGTTGATAAAAAGTATTGAATTTATTAATAAGGTATGGTATTGTATAGAACGAGTGTTAAGTAAAGACATTTATTATGGCATGTAAGTTGTTGACATAAATATTTATAACTATAGGAAAAGGTTTTTTATTTGAGAATATATAATGGTTATTAGATTTATTTTGTATATTTAGTATTTGTTTTAAGTTTGGCAGCAGGGAAATGTTGTATTGAAAATTACTTATAGATAAAAGATAAATTTAATTATATAGTTTGATAATTTATATTAATAGGGTTGAGCATAGAAAAGGAGATTTTTATGACGACGATTCATGATGTGTCGAGAGAAACAGGATATTCTATTTCTACTGTTTCAAAGGTGATTAATAATTATAGGGGTATTAAGGAAGATACAAGGAAAATAATTAAAGAAAAAGTAGAGGAACTAGGATTTGTACCTAATAGTAGTGCGAGAACTTTGGTTACTCAAAAATCTTGGCTGATAGCTATTATTTTTGAGGAAGAACAAGAACTGGGAATATTACACCCGCATTATAGTAATATCTTGCAAGGATTTAAAAATGTAGTAGGGAAATATGGATATGATATTATATTTTTTAATGCATTTTTGGGTGAAAAGAAAATGACTTTTTTAGAACACTGTAAATTTAGAAATGTTGATGGTGTTATTATAGCTCTTGGCAATAATGCTTCTGACAAAATAGATAGATTACTTAAAAGTGATATTCCAAAGGTATCAGTTGAAAGTATATATTCAGGAGTGCCAACAGTTATTTCAGATAATGTTATGGCAACAAGACAAATTTTAGAACACTTATTTATGCTTGGTCATAAAAAAATTGCAATGATTGCAGCTCCGATTAGCAGTACAGCCGGAGGTGAGCGTTATAAAGCATATAGAGAATTTTTAGACGAAAATAATTTGAAATTTGAAGAAAAGTATTGTGTAGAAGCAAGTAAATATACAAAAGAAGCAGGACTTGAGGCATGTAATACATTATTGCAGCAATCTTGGGATGACCTGCCCACTGCAATATATGCGGCATATGATGATTATGCTTGTGCGGTTAAGGATATGTTTGGAGATAGAGGTTTTAGAGTTCCAGAAGATATTTCTATTGTTGGCAATGATGACTTGCCTATTGCGGAATATACTACTCCAGGAATGACCACTGTCAGACAAAATAGAGAACAAATCGGCGAAAAAGCGGCGGAGATTTTATTAGATATAATAGAGGAAAGAAAGGTTATGGAATCAGAAGTAGTTAGAATTCCAATGGATTTGGTAATTAGAGGAACAACATTTAGGAAAAATTAAAAAAGTTAATTATATATAAAGATAAGTATAATTATTAAAGTGTATTGCTTTGATGATTATACTTATTTTTTAGTATACAGTAAGATATTTCTAATAAGGTGGAATTATATACTTATATAATAAGGTTGAATTTATGAATGAAATACTTTAGCAAAGAAAATGAATTATTTATCCAAATAGTTAGTAATTATATTAAGTATAGTTGTAGGGGAATAATTGTAATTATTGCATAATATTTATGATGTAAAGAGCAAAAAATACAAAAAATATACAATATTAAAATAAGAAAACACTTTCGCACAAAAAATAAAAATATATTTAGTGAAAATATACAAATGAATAAAAACGAATAAAATTTTAATTATAAAAAAGATACATTATATAGACTGAAAAATCGATAAAACTGACAAAGATAATATATTGAATTGAAGATAAAGGGAGATTGTGCTAATATAAGTACATAGATATAGAAAACGATTTACTAAGTCATTTTGTATAGTTTTTTGATAAATATCTATGTAAAATATAATAATTGCACATTAAATGGAGGAGAGCATTATAATGAAAGACTTTGATGAGAGTTGGTTATTATCGAAAAATACTATAGGTCATATAAAAATGGTATTTCTGGAAACGGAACTAGAAATTCAAGATGAAGTGACAAAAACTTTAAAAAAAGAAATTGAAACCTATTTAGATGCAAAATTTACTGAAAAAGATAAAGCAGAATGTATTTTTGAAATTATTAATAATTCTAATCTTGGAACTGAAGGGTTTGAATTAAAAAAATGCTGCGGGAAATATAAAATATTAGCAAATACTTCAAATGGGCTTTTATATGGTTTTTATGAATTGCTTAGAAAAATTACTTTGAAAGCAGTGGATATTGATATGATATCTATCCCTGACCAAAATGTCAGAATAATTAATCATTGGGATAATATTGATGGTTCTATAGAGCGAGGTTATGCAGGAAAATCAATATATTATGATAATAATGAAATTTCTTATGTCCCTGAAAGAATAGAACACTATGCCAGAATGTTGGCTTCTGTAGGTATCAATCATATATCTATTAATAATGTAAATGTGCATTATAATGAGGCTTTTTTGATTACAGATAGATACTTAGATAAGGTTTTGGAATTAAATAATATATTTAATGCATTTGGAATAAAAATGCTTTTAAGTATAAATTTTGCAGCACCAATGATTGTCGGCGGTCTTTCAACTTCAGACCCGCTAGATAAAAGCGTTATTAATTGGTGGGGAGATATTATTGATAATATCTATGTGAAAATTCCAAATTTCGGAGGTTTTGTAATAAAAGCAGATTCAGAGGGTGAACCTGGTCCATTTGCATATGGACGAAATCATGCCGATGGTGCAAATATGTTTGCCAGACATTTTGAAAAGTATGCTGGAATTGTGATTTGGAGAGCTTTTGTATATAACTGTAATCAAGACTGGAGGGATAGGACTACTGATAGAGCAAAGGCGGCTTATGATAATTTTATAGGTTTAGACGGAGATTTTTGTAATAATGTATTATTGCAAATTAAGAATGGCCCTATGGATTTTCAAGTTAGAGAACCAGTTCTTCCGTTATTTGGTGCATTAAATAAGACAAATCAGATACTGGAATTTCAAATAACTCAAGAGTATACAGGTCATCAAAAACATATATTTTATTTGCCGAATATGTGGAAAGATGTATTGGACTTTGATACAAAACATAAGAGCGGACAGGTTAAAAATGCTGTAAGAGAAGGTTCAGTAACTATGAGCGGAATTGCAGGAGTAGGTGTTGTAGGCAAGGATTATAATTGGACAGGGAATAAACTTGCGCAATCAAATTTATATGGTTTTGGCAGGCTGGCATGGAATAATTCAGTTAGTGCTAAAGAAATTATTGATGAATGGCTAAAACTTAGTTTTATATTTGATGAACCGCAAAAAGGTCTTAACAGTGATATCATAAAAGATAGTCAGAGTGTATTGGAAGTTATGGAAGAGATTATCTTAACTTCATCAGAAACATATGAAAATTATACAGCACCTCTTGGTATAGGCTGGATGGTAAATCCAGGGATACATTATGGAGTTTCTGTAGATGGTTATGAATATGATAGGTGGGGAACATATCATTTTGCAGACAGAGATGGTATGGGAGTAGATAGGACATTAAAGACTGGAACAGGTTACACAAGGCAGTATGCAGATGACAATTTCCATATGTATGAAAATGTAGAAACTTGTCCAGATGAATTAATATTATTTTTCCATCACCTGCCTTATACTCATATGTTAAAGAGCGGAAAAACTATAATACAGCATATTTATGATACACACTTTTTAGGAGTTGAACAGGTTAAGGAGTATATTGCTAAGTGGGAATTATTAAGAGATAAAATTGATAATATATCATTTGAAAATGTTGAAAGCAGACTAAAAGAACAGCTTCGTTCTGCTAGAGAGTGGCGTGACCAAATAAATACGTATTTCTATCGTAAGTCGGGTATAGCTGATGAGCGAAATAGAAAAATATATTAAAAATGTTAAAAAGGGAAAGGAAGGTATTTTTATGAAAAAAAGGTTAATGGCATTAATAATGGTATCATCAATGTTGGCGGCGGCACTTGCAGGGTGCGGTAATAATTCAGCAGGCGGTACACAGCCACAAGGAGGAGCAGGTACTGCTGCAACAGGAGGAGCGAAAACACTTAGGGTATCTTGGTGGGGAAACGATGACAGACATAGTGCTACTATTGCGGCACTAGAGAAGTATCAAGAACTTAATGAGGGCGTAACATTAAATGGTGAATATGGTGGTTTTGGAAATATTATTGAGAAAATAACTACTCAAATTGCTGGAAAAACAGAGTCAGATGTTATGCAGATTAATTTTGACTGGTTACCTAAATTTTCAAAAACAGGAGAAGGATTTTACGATTTATATCAGTTAAAAGATATAATTGATTTATCACAGTATGATGAAGAGTTCATTAAATTGGGAGAAATAAACGGTAAACTTAATGCTATACCGCATGGACAAAATACACAGGTTATTGTTATTAATAAGTCAGCTTTTGAAAGACTTGGACTTGAGGTACCTGATACATGGGAGGGATTTGTAGAGGCTGCTAAATCATTTCCTAATGGTTCATTCCCTATTGTTTGTCCTACACCAAGATTTATGATAGATATTTATTTGCAGCAGCTAACAGGTAAAGCACCGCTATTAGAGGATGGAACATATAATTATTCTGCTGATGAATTAAAAGCTGGTTTTGAATGGTATAAAGGGATGGCTGATGCAGGCGTTTTTGTTACAAGACAAGACTATCTTGAAAATGTAGGAAATAATCCAGTATCTGTTGCACAAAATGCTAAGTTTATAAATGGACAATATGCAGGTGTTCTTGAGTGGACTGGCGGTTTAGCATCTTATGAAGCTACTTTAAAAGAGCAAGGTGATGAACTTATTATTATTAGTATGCCTAAGATTGTGGGTGCAAAATCAGGTGCAACTATTAAAAAGCCAACTATGTTATTTGGTATTAGCGTAAATACTAAAGAAGTAAATGAAGCTGCAAATGTTATTAATTTCTTAATCAATGAACCTGAAGGTGTTAAAATTATGGGAATTACCAGAGGTGTACCTGCAAGTAAAGCGGCAGTAGAAGTTTTATCAGCAGATGGGAAACTTGAGGGAATTGTATCAGCGGCGTATGAATATGGAATAACAGCAGAGGCATTTCCTGAACAACCTATTTATGAAGATGCAACTCTTGTAGATGCATATCATGAACCTCTTGAGAGATTAGAACTTGGGGAAGACGACCTTGAAACTGCTGCAAAAGATGCTTATGATAAAATCCTTTCTGCATTAGAAAAACTTAAATAATTAAGTTGATATAAGAATTAAGTTAAGGATTGCTAAGGGATTTGCTCATAGTAATCCTTAATCTTATATTTTTTTATGTAATAGGAAATTGCTTTCCATTACATAAAAAAAACTCTGGTGGAGCACACTGCGGCGTACAATGTAGATGTCGCAAATTGCGACCGCCACAGGCGAGAGTTTCACTTGCGAAACTTTATTGTGTAATTAGAAAGTTCTTATTGAAGTTTTTTAAGGAAAAATTTTAATAATTATAGATAAATAGTATAAAAATTTATAGTTAGAATTTAAAAGTAACAGGTTAAGAAAATCATTAATAATAGACATAAATTATTATCATAGGTAACAAACTAGAAAGGAAAATGTATATTAAATTAATATAAACTTTTGTGAGTTGTTTTATTAATTTTGTATACAAGGTAAGTGAATGAAAAATAGGAACAAAATGGCATATGTGTATCTTATGCCTTGGCTTATAGGTTTATTAATTTTTACAATTTATCCGTTTGCTTCATCGTTCATATATAGTTTTACTAATTACAATATGATAGATACTCCTGAGAATGTGGGATTTAAGAATTATATAAATCTGTTTAATGATAGAGATTTTATAAGATCAATAACAGCAACTTTAAAATATACTGTATTTACAGTACCATTGCAGTTAATATTTGCTTTATTTGTAGCATTTATTCTTAATTTTAAATTAAAAGGCATAAATTTTTATAGAACAGCGTATTATATTCCTTCATTGCTTGGAGGTAATATAGCAATAGCTTTGCTTTGGAGATTTATTTTTAGTGAAGATGGGCTTGTAAATCAGATAATAAGAGGATTAGGAGGAGAAAATGTAAGATGGTTTTCTACTTCTAATACCGCTATGTTTGTAGTTGTATTATTAAAAGTATGGCAGTTTGGTTCAGCTATGATTACATTCTTAGCGGCATTGCAAGAAATTCCAGCAGAACTTTATGAAGCCGCAGATGTAGACGGTTCGTCAAAATTTAGGACTTTTTGTTCTATTACAGTTCCGCTTATAACACCAACTATATTTTTTAATTTAATTATGCAGCTTGTAAATGCTTTTCAAGAATTTAACGGACCTTTTTTGATTACCAGCGGCGGGCCAATGAAATCAACATACCTTACTTCTATGTTTATTTATGATTATTCATTTAAGTTTTTTGATATGGGGTATGCAAGTGCAGCGTCATGGGTATTATTTTTACTAATATTAGTAGTAACAGGAGTACTTTTTAAAACTTCATCAAAATGGGTATTTTATTCAGATGGGAAAGGAAAGTGATTATTATGTATATAAAACGGAAGAACAAAGTTGAAGTTGCAAAGATATTTAGATATGTAATATTAACCTTAATGGCTTTCCTGATGTTATATCCAATATTGTGGTTGCTTGGAGCTTCATTTAAGACTAACAGTGAGATATTTACTTCTATAAGTTTTATTCCTAAAAGAATAGATTTTACATCATATGTAAAGGGGTGGCAAACAGGAACACAATATACATTTGCTACATATTTCTTAAATACATTTATGATAGTTATTCCTAAAATTGTATTTTGTATTATATCAAGTGTAATAACAGCATATGCATTTGCAAGATTTGAATTTAGATTTCAAAAGATATTATTTTCATTATTAATGGCGACTTTATTTTTGCCGCAGATTGTAACTAGAATTCCTTTATATTTATTATGGAGAGATTTTAATTTATTAGATACATATTGGCCGCTTATTGCCAATACAATTTTTGCACAGGAACCGTTTTTTGTGTTTATGCTTGTTCAATTTATGAGGAGTATTCCTCGTGATTTAGATGAAGCGGCAACTATTGATGGCTGTGGTTCATTTAACGTACTTATTAAAATTTTAATGCCTGTTTTAAAACCAGCATTGATGAGTTGTATTATTTTCCAATTTGTATGGTCATTTAATGATTTTATGGGACCGCTTATTTATATTTCAAGTGTAAAAAAATATCCAGTATCGTTAGCACTAAAAATGTCTATAGATGCAAGTTCAGGAATTGTAGAATGGAATCAGATTTTTGCTATGTCAATTATAGCAGTTTTGCCGGCTGTTATTTTATTTTTCTCGGCACAAAAATACTTTATTGAGGGGGTGACTGCAAGTGGTATAAAAGGGTAGATAAGGAATATTGGTATTTATAAGATTACTAGAATTAATTTAGGCATAAGGTGGTTTATTGTTAAGTATTATTAGGGAGTAATTAAAAGATTGGGCTTAAAATTAAATTATTATAGATAAAAATTTGATTTAAGTATTTAGAAAAATAATAAATATTATAGAATATGGAGGTAACTAGAGTGAAAATTCAAAATCCAGTATTAAAAGGGTTTAATCCTGATCCTAGTATATGCAGAGTGGGAGATGATTACTATATTGCGGTATCTACTTTTGAGTGGTTTCCTGGAGTTCAAATTCATCATTCCAAGGATTTAAAAAACTGGCATTTAGTGGCACAGCCGCTTAATAGAACATCGCTTTTGGACATGAAAGGAAATCCTGATTCAGGTGGAATTTGGGCGCCATGCCTTAGTTATGCGGATGGGAAGTTTTGGTTGATTTACACTGATGTAAAGGTGGTTAATGGTAAAAACTTTAAGGATTGTTATAATTATTTAACTACTTGTGAAACAGTAGATGGAGAGTGGAGCGAGCCTGTATTTCTTAATTGCTCTGGTTTTGATGCATCACTTTTTCATGATACAAATGGCAAAAAATATTTGTTAAATATGCTTTGGGATTATAGAATGACTAAACATAGATTTCATGGTATTTCTATGCAGGAGTATAATGATAAAGATAAAAAATTGGTGGGTGAAGCGAAGATTATCTTCAAGGGTACTAATAGAGGTCTTACAGAGGCACCGCATTTATATCATATAGGCGATTATTATTATTTAATGGTGGCTGAGGGCGGTACTGTATATGAACATTGTACTACTTTGGCACGTTCTAAGGATATAAATGGACCTTACGAAGTTCATCCGGAAAATCCTATGCTAACATCATATTATACACCAGCTAACCCAATTCAAAAGGCGGGACATTCATCGCTTGTAGAAACTGATGGCGGTGAATGGTATTTGGCTCATTTAATGGGCAGACCATTAAAATATAATGAAAAACCTTTATTAGACAGAGGATATTGTCCACTAGGAAGAGAAACTGGTATTCAAAAAATATATTGGGAAAATGATTGGCCTTATGTAGTTGGTGGTCCTGCACCGTCAGAATTTGTAGATATGCCAAATCTTAAAGAAGTGGTATTTGAGGCGGAGTACAGGGAACATGAGGGGTTTGATGAAGAAAAATTACCAATGTGTTTTCAAACACTTAGAGTGCCGTTTGACAGTGAAATTGGCAGTTTAAGTGACAGAAAAGGACATTTAAGGTTATATGGAAGAGAGTCATGGCATTCATTATTTACTCAAGCTTATGTGGCGAGGAGATGGCAAAGTTTTAAGTTTACGGCAGAAACTAAAATGGAGTTTGAACCTACTAATTTTCAGCAGTCAGCAGGTATGACATGCTTTTATAATACTCATAATTGGAGTGCGGTTCAGCTTAGTAAAGATGAGGAAAAAGGAAAGATTATTTATCTTGTCAAGTCTGATAAAATGAAGGTGGAAATGCCTTTAGAAGGTAAAGAAATATTAGTACCTGAAGATGTAAAGGCAGTTTATTTTAAGGTTGTAGTAGAAGAGGTCAAGTATTTTTATGAGTATTCTTTTGATGGTGTGAAATGGAATAAGATAGATGTTTATTTTGACAGCTTAAAATTATCTGATGATTATATTAATCAAGAAGAGGGCGGAGGTTTCTTTACAGGAGCATTTGTCGGAATGAATTGTATAGACTTAACAGGTAATAGAACATGTGCTGATTTTGATTATTTTAAATATATTGAGGAAGATTAGATAAAGTTGATTATGCAGAAAATATCAGCTTGATATTAACTAAGATGTAAAGGAATGAATTTAATGTTGTATATGAAAAACCAGATATTTTAAGCTTTTTGCTTAATTTTATCTGGTTTTTTATTTTTTGTGGTTCTTTCTTTTATTTATATTATTTTTTGATATAATTCATATAGAGAATTAAAACAGCAAGGGATAAAAATATATCTTTTTTAGCTAAAATATTTATTCTAGTATTGTGCGAATTAAAACAACAAGGGATAAAAATATATTCCTTTAATAGTGTTTAAATGATATTAGCTATCTGAATTTTTGGAATTTAGGGCTTTAGTGTTAGCTTTATTAGTTTCTTTGTAAATGGAATTGTACTTAAAAAGTAATTTAGTGGGTTATATTTTGGAAGTATTTTGTTGATATGTGTATAGGTAATACATATAACCATATTTACATTAGGAAAGATGATACTGTTAAAGTGACTGCCACGGTCAAATATTTAGACAAAACCATTAAGGCTACATAGTTATCACAATATGAATTGACTTTGAAAAAGAAAAAATCCCAATTATCTTGTGTAAGCAATATTAAAAAATATGTTATTCATCTTGATTTTTAATACATATTGTGATAAAATCAAATAAAGAATAGGTGATCGTTATTATGCAAGTATTGAAAGAAGAAATTAGAAATAGTATACTGGATTCTTCCAAAAAGCTTTTTTTAGAGTGGGGATATACTGCTGCTTCAATGGGAAAAATCGCTAAAGAGGTAGGTATTAGCAAAAGTAATCTATATAATTATTTTGATAGCAAAGAGGCTATCTTTGACACTTTAATAAAAGCGACTGTTTTTAAATTATCAAATATCAATAAATATTTTTTAGACATTAAATTTGACTTAAATACTGAAGCAGATGTTTTTGTACAAGAATTTATAAAAATTATAAGTGAATTGATTGAAACTGAAAAAGATAATTTACTTTTACTCCTTGATTCGTCTTTAGGAACAAAATACGCTAACTTTCTTGAGGATACTGTTGATGTATTTGCAAGAAAATTTGCACAAAGAATGGAAAATAATAAAAATCCTGAGGTTATTGCAAAGGTAATAGCAACAAGTCTAATACAAGGTATTGTTTCTATACTAAAGCAAAGCAGCACAATTGAAGAAATAAATGAAAACTTGATTATGTTATTATCTTACCACACAAATGGAATAAAAACGCTGATTGTTTAGGCATGAAGCGTTTTAAAAAGAATTAATAACGAATAATCATTCTTTATTAGGAGGGGATATGCAAAATATATTAGATGTTAAACAGATGACAATTTCACAAACTATATTATTTCATTTACTACCAGGAATTCCTGTTATTATATTAGCGGTCATTCTTACCAATCCTTATTTAGGTATTGGATTACCAATGTTTTTTTCATTATTGCTTATTTTTGCCTTTTGGTTAATACCAATACAATGGGCTATACTAAAGGTTATAGCATATAAAGAAAATAAAAGGGTAAAGAATATAATTGAATACATGACTAAAATGCCTGCTCAAAAAATTATTCTGTGGTCAATACCTAGCATAGCATTTGCCATTATAGTTTTCTCATTTGGAACTAAATTTGAGCCTACGATATACCCTTTTTATGATAACATGCCAAAGTGGTTTTTAGTTGACCGATATATACTGCCACAAGATAATTTATTGATTCCTACTATTATTTTGAATTTTGTTTTTAGAGGTATATTACTGCCATTTACAGAGGAAGTATATTTTAGAGGTTTTTTGCTGCCGCGTATGAATAGATTTGGGAAATTTGCACCACTGATAAATGCAATGTTATTTTCGATATATCATTTATTTACACCTTGGGAAAATATTTCACGAATGCTTGCTGTATTGCCTTTTGTGTGTATTGTATATTGGAAAAGAAATATCCATATTGGGATTGTTACTCACTGTGCAGTTAATACATTAAGTTGTCTTATGATGTTTCGTAGTCTTATAATGACATAGAGGTGGAAGCAAGAAATAGCAAAATATATCATTCCATATTTGTGTGAGAAAGATAGGAAATAGAGTTAGAGAAGATAAAAGATTAAAGAAATTTTCTGCAAAACAAATGTTATTAACATATGACTTAGCATATGAAAAGATACAATATTAAAGAAATTCTCTGTATTGTCATAAATGTAAAAAAGAAGGTCTAATTAATGAATATAGACTAAAAATAAAAATTATAAAAGAGTCAGATGTTAATCGGAAAAATTGCATTTGTTTATTCTATAGAAGTTAGTTGATAGCTATAATACCTCAACAAGAAAACGTAAAGATATATTACTATGTGAAAATAATGGGTGTTTATAAGTATTTACATAATTGTATAAAATCGTTTAAATGTCTTTTTATGATATCAATATAGTTAAAGAATGACGTAAAATTCAAGCATAGTGACATTTTCTCTAAAAAATTAGTAAGAAGTATGAGTTTTATAGTAATATTTATATGTGACTTGAATAAGTATGAGTTCAAGTTGAAAATATAAAAACTTATTATAAAGGCTAATTTATTAGCTCAAGGAGGTAAATTAAATGGCAAAGAAGAGATATGCACAGATTGGAACTGGCGGAAGAGCTAGATTTTTCTATGAAGCGGTAGCATCTACTTACAAAGAAACAAGTGAAATGGTGGCATTTTGTGATTTATCACAAACAAGAATGGACTATGCTAATAAATTACTTGTAGAAAAACATGGAGTTAGTGAAGTTCCTACATATCATTATACTGATTTTGAAAAAATGCTTGATGAAATTAAGCCAGATTATGTAATTGTTACCAGTGTTGATCGTACACATCATGATTATATTATTCGTGCAATGGAAAAAGGTTATGATGTAATTTCAGAAAAACCTATGACTATAGATGAAGAAAAAGCACAGGCTATTATTGATACTCAAAAGAAAACTGGTAAGAGCCTTAGAGTAACATTTAACTATCGTTATGCTCCTCATAACACTAAGATTAGAGAATTAATTAGAGATGGAGTAATTGGTGATGTACATTCTATTCATTTTGAATGGTTACTTAATACTCAGCATGGTGCGGATTATTTCCGTCGTTGGCACAGAAATAAATATAACAGTGGCGGGCTTTTAGTTCATAAGTCAACACATCACTTTGATTTAGTTAATTTCTGGATTAACAGTCAGCCTAAGAAAGTTTTTGCTTTTGGTGATTTGAATTTCTATGGAATGAAAAATGCTGAAAAGAGAGGTGTTAAGGATTTCTATTATCGTTGTCATGGAAGTGAAGCTGCTAAAAATGATCCATTTGCTATTGATATAGAGGGTAAGGAAGAGCTTAAGGGATTATACCTTGATGCAGAAAAAGATAGCGGATATATTAGAGATAGAAGTGTATTTTCTGATGATATTTCTATTGAAGATACTATGGGAGTTACAGTTAAATATAAGAGTGGAACTATTCTTACATATTCGCTTAATGCATATATGCCTTGGGAAGGTTTTAATGTAGTGTTTAACGGAAGTAAGGGAAGAATTGAAGTAAAAGTTGTAGAGAAATCTTATATAAACGGCGGTGGAGATAAGTCTGATGAAGGTGCACTTACAGGTAAATCATTAATGGTACATCCTATGTTTGGTGCTCCTTATGAGGTTGAAATTATTGAAGGTAAAGGCGGACACGGCGGTGGAGATCCTGTACTTCTTAACGATATCTTTGGTATTCCAGAACCAGATGAATTTAACCGTGCTGCTTCACATGTAGATGGAGCAATGTCTATACTTACAGGTGTAGCTGCTAATAAATCAATAGCTTCAGGGCTTCCAGTAGATATTGATGATTTAGTTAAATTTTAGTAAATAAGCTAGGGTTTGTTGTATAAAATAAAAAGTGAGCATAACGAAAAAATATTTATAAAATTGAATAAAACGAAAAAATAGGTAAAACACCGTATTAGGCTAAATTTGTAGTATTTAAAATATTATAATTAGGGCTTAGGCGGTGTTTTTATTGTTGTGAAGTAATTATACTTCAGTTTTATTAAATAATAATAATAACTTATTGATGATATTACTGTTTTTAATATATTATATTGTAAATTTTAATACAATATATTTGTATGCTATACACACTGTATTTTTTGTGAAAAAGTATCTTTACTAAAGTTATTTTATGGGCTACAATGGTAATTATAAATTGAAGATATTAACAAAATTAATGGGAGTGTATTTATGTTTGTTTGTGGTTGAAGTGATTTTGTTTGTGGAGGGTTAAAACAAATTAAAATGGAAAAACATAGGGGAGAGGTGTCGATGTATGTAATAAAAATATATGAAGTGGAGGGGAAGTGTGATTAGATTATTGTAAGGTGTAGTGAAATAATAAGTAAATGTTATTAGGTTAATGTTGTTTATTGCAAATTTTGTGAATATTATAATGTCATGAAATAATAAAAAAGTATTCTATATTGTGGTTATAGGCGTTTGATATATGGATAAAAATATACAATTATAGTATAAAAGTGAGGGCAAACATAGTAAATATTATAAAAATAAGTGCTGATATATAAGGAAACGGTGTATTAAAAATAAAATCATGTAGATAACAAAGAATAAACCTAAATAAACGACACAATATAAGCAGAAAAAGATTTAATGACAAAATTATATATTTAAGGAATTGAATTGTTAGAATATAACAAAAATGTATAACGAAAATATATAATAAAATATCACATGTAAATAATAAGTTGATAGTTATAACTTAAAATAAAACATAATAAAATTTAAGGGAGAAAACTAGGTATGAGAAATAAAAATAGCTT
>JGI994J12354_10000204_pt1 | contig 57677 bp, 95 predicted proteins | sample IntmicLarv3ML3BL_FD_12354 | JGI IMG/M metagenome (IMG submission 12354) | reverse complement strand
GTAGTTTTAGTATAAGTTTATTATCTGATGGAAAACGAGCTAATGATACATATATAAATACTACAGAAGAATTAATATCTTATTATCCAATAGGTATGCCAAGTGCATCATATCATACATATGAAAATCGAGTAAAAGCTTCTTATAGTATATATAAACATAATGATATTAATGAAGATGATTATCCAGACCTTCCAGATTATCCTTCAAATATTTCTAATTATATTCATATAGATAGAATAACAGGTATGCCTTGGTTGACTTATAATAGCGAAAAAAGACTAATGGAAGTTAATGCGTATATGAATAGAATGATTGATGATGAAGAAAATCCTGGAAAGATGAGAGCATGGAAGCAAGCAAACCTTCAGTTTGTAAATGTTGGAGAAAATAAACCATATGAATATGGTTTTGCTCTTCAAAACAAATGGAGAAATGGTGCAAAGAATGATATTATCGTATCGTATTCATTAGATAGTAATAATAAAGTTTTATGGTGTTTACCTTTTTCATGGTCTGAAATGGAAACTTTTAAAATTGAAATTCGAGATTATATGATAAATAAAACTATAAATAATGATGATGAAATGATTGAAGTTATTAATTATACTAGTGAAAGAATCATTGATGGTTTTGTAAGAAAACAATTTAGAGATTTTAATTATCTTAAAGTAGAAGTTACTACAGGATGTATGATTTGGATTTTTATAATGTATTTAATTATGATAGGAATTTCTATATATGTAAGAGAAAATGAAATTTTTTCATAAAAATAAATAACATATGTAAAGATATCCAATTATAATATATTGTAAGAGAAACAAACTTAGACTGTCACAGCAAATTTACAAGGTTAAATACAAATGTTTAAAATTTGTTAAACGGTTCAAATCCGTAAATAAACAGTCTAGAAGTTTTTAAAGATTCTAACAACAAAAAATTAAAGGAATCTAGAAAGGATGATAATTATGTCATTTATGGAACAGTTAGGAAAGACTTTGGGTAATGAATATAATTACTCAAAAACAGAAAATGGTGGATTAGGTTTTAGAACTACTCAGTCAGCTTTGCTTGATATGAATTTTAAAACTGCTTCTTACCGTAATGCTTCAGAGTCAACTATCGTAGATGATTTTATGAAAGCTTTCTTTGAAGATCAAGTATTAGCTATGAAGTGGCTTTTCTTTGCTCGTGATGTTCGTGGTGGAATGGGAGAAAGAAAGTTATTCAGAGTAGTTATGACTTATTTAGCTAAGACACAAAAAGAAATTGTGTTAAAAGTATTACCTTTGTTAGCTGAATATGGTCGTTATGATGATTTGCTTGTTCTTGTTAAAACTCCTGTAAAAACAAATGTAATAGAGTTGGTAAAGAATCAGTTAGAATCTGATATGAAGAATATGGAAGCTAATAAGCCAATTTCGTTGTTAGCTAAGTGGATGCCTTCTGCAAATACATCTTCTACTGAAACTGTTAAGTTAGCTAATGCATTTATTAGTTATCTTAAAATTACACCTAAGCAGTATCGTAAGATGCTTTCAAAGTTACGTTCATATTTGAAGATTGTAGAAGTAGCAATGTCCAAGAAAGAATGGAATGCTATTAACTATGAAGCAGTTCCTTCAAAAGCTAATTTACTTTATAATGGTGCTTTTTTAAGAAATGATGAAGATAGACGTAGATCTTATCTTGATAGTTTAGTAAAAGGTGAAGCTAAGATTAATGCTGGGACATTATATCCACATGATATAATTTCAAAGTATGTTAGATGTGCTGGTTGGAGTTGTTCAGTATTACCTATGGATGTAACTCTTGAAGAGTTATGGAAGGCTTTAGGAACTACAGATTTGGAAGATACTTTGGTTGTTGGTGATGGTTCAGGTTCTATGTATCAAAGTACTATTGGTAATACTAAATTATATCCTGGGTATGTATCAATTGCTTTGTCAATTTATTTTGCTCAAGGTTTAAAAGGTACATTTGCAAATAAATATATTACTTTTGGTGCTCGTCCTGAATTGGTAAATCTTACAGGAAAGACATTAAGAAATAATATTGAACTTGCTCTTAGAAATCAAGATTGTAGTAATACTAACATTGAAGCTGTATTTGAACTAATTTTAAGAACAGCTATTAATGGGCAAATGACACAAGACCAAATGCCTAAGAGAGTTCTTATTCTTAGTGATATGGAATTTGATGGTGCAAGATTTAATGCAAATCAAAGATTGTTTGAAGTGATAGCTAAGAAGTTTGAACAGTATGGTTATCAGTTACCTAAGTTAATTTTCTGGAATATTGCAAGCAGAACAAATACTATTCCTGTAATTGAAAATGATTTAGGTGTTGCATTGGTATCTGGTTTTTCACCAAGTATTACTAAAATGGTAATGTCTAATCAAACAGATCCATTTGAAATTCTTGTGGAAACATTAAACTCTGAAAGATATACACCTATTGCTGAAGCATTACAGTAAGAGCTAGTAAGGAGTTTACAATTTAATATATAATGATAAGTTGTAAACTCCTTTTAATATATGCAAGTGTATCCAATAGGAAAAGGGGACTGCGTTAAAATATGTCTAGAATTAAGGCATTAACAGCACCACTGACTGTAAATCAGTTGCTTAATGCTTAGCGGGTTCGAGTCCCGACCTCTTGCACCATTAAGACTCTAACAGCAAACATTATTAAGGATTTGACTTTTAATCAAATATTCTAAATATGAGTCTAGTATTTAAACAGCAACTAATATTTAATAATATATTTTCATTATTTTTATAGTTTAATTAAAATAAAATTATAAGGATGTGAAAATATGTATAACTGTATTTGTGGCAAAGAATATGAAAAACAACGATCTTTATTATCTCATCAAATAAATTGTAAAGAATATCTTGGTGAAGAAAAATATAATAAAAGAAAAGAACAATTAAGTTTATGGTCAACTGCAGGAATTAATAAAAATTTATTATATGATAAAGAAGCATATTTAAAACAATGGTTACTAGAACAACATAAATGTAAAAATTGTGGAAAAATTATGACTGAAAAAATTGGTAGAGGAATAACTTGTTCGAAAGATTGTAGAATAAATAATAAACCAATTTATGTAAAATCACTTAAAGATGGTAAATTATATAAATCAAATATAACAAAAGTACAATTGGACCAATATAGACAAAAACAACAATGTTGTGAAATATGTGGTAAAACATTAGAACAGATTAAAAATGAAAGACATTCATTTAATAAATTATGTATGGACCATAATCATAAAACATTAGAATTTAGAGGTTTATTATGTCTTACATGTAATAGTGTTTTAGGTAATTTTGAAAAATATGAAGATAAATTTTTACAATATTTAGATATTAAAGGAAGACAATATAAAATATAGTAATTATTAAAGACGTTTACTGCAATTTTTAGATAAAATTATATGGAATAATTTATTATAACGTCTTGTTTAAAATAAAATTTTAAAGACATCTGCAGCAATTTGTAAAAATATTTTATTTAAGATTATAATGAAGAATTATATTATAAAGAAATTTTTACGATGTCTTGTTTAATTTAGATACTAACAGCAATTTATAAATAATAATTTAAAAATAAAAGAATTATATTATAATAGTTTAGAGTATCTAGTATTTATCGGGATGTAGCGCAGTTTGGTAGCGCACCTGGTTTGGGACCAGGGGGCCGCAGGTTCGAATCCTGTCATCCCGACCAAATAAAGACACAAACAGCAATTTATTTAAAAACTCAAACTTCAATTTTGATTATTTTTATAAGTGTCTTGTAAAATTTAATATGTCCTCTTTCGAATCTAAAGTATTAAAATAAAAATATATAGATTAAGTTCGAAATGAGGTTTAAATAAATGTATATTTGTGAAAAATGTGGAAAAGAAGTATTTGAAAAATATGGTTCTGGTAGATTTTGTTCTCAATTTTGTGCTAGAGGTTTTAGTAATTATAAAGGTGTGTATGAATATAGAAAAAATTTACCTATTCATTGTAATTTTTGTAAAGAAAAATTTAGTAATATTAGTGGATTAAAAACACATTTAAAACGAAAACATAATGATGATTATTTAAAAAATAAAGTAATTTTACATTATAATAAACTTAAAATTGAATTAAATATTAATATTAAAGATTTAGAAGAATATCGACAAAAACAACAAACTTGTGAAATTTGTGGAAAACATATAAACGAAATTAAAACTGAAAAAAATCAATTTAAACAGCTTTGTATAGATCATGACCATCAAACTAAAAAATTTAGAGGATTATTATGTATAAGTTGTAATAGAATGTTAGGTTGGTATGAAAATAATAATAAAAAAATTAAAAAATATTTAGATAAACTTTTATAGTTTAACTTATATGGGATAGTAGCTCAGCTGGGAGAGCACGTAATAATTGAGTCTGGTTAGACTTAAACTGCAATTTTACAATAGCCTGTCACGCTCGTGGTCATTGGTTCAAATCCAATCTATCCCACCAAATATGCGAAACGTAGCTCAGTTGGTAGAGCACAGTAATTAATTGGGTCTAGTACATAAATAATTTTTAGACCTAAACTGCAATTTTATAATGCTTGTGGAGCCTGGTGTCGTTGGTTCGAGTCCAACCGTTTCGCCCATTTTAAAATTTAATATTTTTATATAAAGAAAGAAGGCAATCTATGATAAAAGATTTTAATCTTGAAGAAGCTATTGATGAATATGGTATAGAAGAAATAGATGTAGATTATGCTCGAGAAATCATTGAAGAAAGAGAACCAATTGGATTATATTATTATGATGATAATGGTGAAATAATGGCATTAGATAATTCATCAGGTAATGCTTGGGTAGAATCATTTGAAACAACAGAAGCAGCAATTAAATATCTTATTGGTTATGATGAAGATGATTTTAATAATGATTATGTTCCTGATGATACAGATGATGAAGATTAGAATTTAAATATTACATATTAGCTAATAGGATAAAAACTATTAGCTAATATAGTTTAAAAGGAGATTGTAAAATGTTATCATTAACAATATATAGTGGTATATTAAAAAATGAAACTTTTGAAAAAGATACTATTCAAGTTACATATGGTTATCCTATGAAAATTGACGATAAAATTTATTTATGTGCTGATGATAGTAAAATTGAAATAAAGAGTGAAACATTATCAAGAACTACATCAATGGAAGATATAAATGGTTCAACAATATATGAAAATGATATATTAGAAGTTCCATCAGATATTCAAGAAGCATTTAGAAGTAAGTATATGATGATAACTTTTGGACAACAAATAATTTCTACAGATACTGGAGATATTTATGTAGATGGATTTATGGTTATAGTTAATGGTAGTTATTATCTTTTAGCAGGTAATGCTAAAGAAATTTTAAGTAAATGTGAAATAGTTAGTAGATTTGGATTAAATAAACAAGACTTTGGATTTTGATTATATTATTTATAATATAGAAAAGGAATGTTTATATGAGTGATTTTTGTGCTCCAATAAAAATGGTAAATAAAACAAGAAAAAATCATCGTTGTGTTTGTTGTAATAATATTATTCCAAAAAACAGTTCTTGTAGAAATATGATTGGAAAAAATGAAGGTCAATTTTATTCTGTATATCTTTGTGATATTTGTCAAATACTTTATAAATCATTACATTGGGATTGTTCAGAAGGAATTGATGATTATCTATCAGAACAGTTATATGATGTTATACAAACTTTTGTTCAATCATTACCAAATAATGAAGATGTAATTGATTGGAATTATCATTATGATTATACTGCAAGAAATGTTTTAATAGATGTTTTTTATGAAGATAGAGACAATGATAATTTTATAAAAAATATATTTGATTTATTTAATATTTCAAAATTTGTATATATTATAAGACGATTTAATTTTGATGATTTTATTTCTATTTACTTAAATAGTAATTATCAAAATTATTTAAAAAGAGTAAATGAATGGTATACATTTGGTATTCAAATAATTAAAGTAGAAGATGTTGCTAAAATGGATGACTATTGGCGAATTGAACACTGTACTATAAATAATATAGCTAATAAATCAAATTTACTTATTAAAGATATATTAAATAATAAATTAAATGAGTATTTAAAAAGTTTAGGAGGTCAATATGATTTTATCAAGGTTTAGAAAAAAGAAAGAAAATGAAGAAATAAGTAGATTAACTTTTATAATTCAAAAAATGATTGCTGCTATTTATCAAGGAAGAACAATTGATGAACTTACAGATAAACCTACAGAAAGTAACTGTACAAGATATACTGATTTAATGAATGCTTTTAATACGTCAATGAAATTTAATGATGATGGTTTTATTGATTTATTTAGAAAACATACAAATGATTTATTTACATTAATTAAAAAACTTAAAACAACATCTGAAGAAATTATTTTAGTTCAACCTTATGCTACAAATATAGATGAAGTTGATGCAAATAATTTTACTACACAGTTTTATCAAAATAAATTTAAAACTTTTTTAGAAAAGAATGTAGCTTCTGATAAAGAAATTATTCAATATTATAATGATATAAAAAATGAAGATAGTTTATATTTAACAGGTATTGAGGATTCTATGAGTTGGGCTAAATATAAAAAGAATAAAAATAAAGCCATATATTTACAAATAGCTGATAGTTTGTTAACAGATTATGGAAAGAAAGTATCTATTACTTTAAATTATAGTGATGGTGATAAATAATGTATGAAAATGTTAGTCAAATTGGATTTTTATATAGTGAAGATGAGGATATGGTAATCAGATTAGATAAAATAGATTGTGTATATGTTAAGGATAGAATTATTTTTGTAATAGTAAATAATCATTATCATGCAATTTATACAATGATTGGAAAAACAGAAGTTATTAATTGTTCAACATTAATAAATGATATTATAGAACACATTAAATATAATAATCAATCTGATTTTAAAATAAAAGCATGGCTAATTAAATTGGAGGAACAAAAATGAAAATGTTTATATCAGATATAAAAGAACTTATAGCAAAATTATTTGCATCAGAGTTAATTGATAAAACATCTAGTGAACAATTAGCTATTATAAATTTTTATTCTAAAATTTTAAATTTATTAGAAGATTGTATGCAAGAAACTAAAGATGAAGAAAAAGATGTAAAAATGTTTGATTCTAATGAATTTGAAGATATAGTTAAAAAATTTACTGGAGATAAATTACATTTATATGTTAATTCAAAATATCCAAATATAACATATAATAATATTCCAAATTGTTGTAGATCATGTTCTAAACATCCTTCTAATGGTGGTGATGGAATATGCCATTGTACTGCACCACTATTTGAAAATCCGCCTATTAAATGGTGGAATCAAGGACCTAATGATTATCCTTCAGGAATGCAACCTTATTGTGGAAATACTGGTAATTCACCTAAGAAATGGAATTATACAAGTTCTAATATTTATAAAGGAGATCTTTAAATTAATGAGTTTTCAACGCTTAATACTAACAGATGATAAAGATAAAGCTTTTAAAATATTAGAAGCTATATATAGAAATAAAGGATATTGCCCATGTAGTATTGAAAAAGTAGATGACAATAAATGTCCTTGTAAAAAAATGATAGAACAAAATGAATGTCATTGCGGATTATATGAAAAGGTAGATCAATAACGATCTACCTTTTATTTATAAAGAAATCTTAATAATATATTAATTGTTTAAAGATTATATTTATATAGAATAGATTATTTTATTAAGGAGATTAATTATGTTAAGAAAAGATGTTGCTTTGGAACTTATAGCAGATGCAATAGATTTAACAATTAGAAATCTTAGTGATACTGATGAAGAATATAATTTATGTAAAAATATTATTAATGAGTTTTCTATAAATGAACAGAAAGTTGCAACATTATTTTATGGAGATAAAAAATCTATAATACAGATAGCTAAAGAAATAGGTATTAAAGATAGTTCAGTAACAAGATATTTATGTAAAATGAAACAAGCTTTGAAGTTAAAGATGTTTAATTCTGTTAAGATTAGATTAGAAGATTGTGTTGATGATATGATTTTTTATAGACAATTACCAATGAGATTATATAGAATAATAGATATAGATGTTTTAAATACATCTATAGTAAACTTTTTAACTTGGGATTATAAAACATTAACAAACAAAATAAAGTTTAAAAATAAAGAAGATTATAATGAAATAATTAAAATAGTAAAGATCTGTGGTTTTTCATCTCAATGTAAATTTATATATTAAAGGAGAAAAGTAATATGCCAAGAGGACGACCAAAAAAAGAACAAAGTCAAACAGAGCAAATGGAACAAAAACCAAAAAGACAATATAGAAAAAAAGAAGAAAGAGAACAACAAGAACAACAGGAACTACAAAATAAAGAAATACAACAAAGACGAGATGAATGGTTAAATAGAAAATTTAAATATACTGTATTTAGAAAAGAATTAAGTAAATTAAAACCAATGTCATCATCAGATTTTGTAGATGACTGTTTTTATCTTATTGCAGAAAATGAAGAATATATTATAATGGATAATGAATTGAATAAGGATATTACTAAACAGTTTAGAAATAAGAAAAGAAAGTAATATTACAGATTTATTACAAATGAAAGAAAACTATTTACATTTATAAGATATTATGTTATAATTATATCATAATCAAATTTAAACAAATAAAGGAGATTAATTATGAAATCTTCAATGTCAACGTATTATCTTATTGGTGAAGCTGAAACAGAAAAAATATTATGCGTAGAAACTTATGAAACTGCTCATGGTTATGAAGATGAATATTTTTTTAGTAACATGTTAGAAATAGCATGTAAATATCGTACTTATGATGATGCTAAAAAAAGAATTAGCTTATTAAGTAAGTCTATAACAGAAGGTAAGAAAATTACAATTATTAAAGCTGATGAAAAAATTGATTTTACAGTTTTTTATAAGATTTAAGTAATATTACAATTCTGTTACAATTGAAAGAAAACTATTTACATTTATAAGTATCTGTGTTATAATTATATCATAATCGAAAATCAATTAAACATTTAAAGGAGATTATGTTATGAAAAAAATTGCTGGTTTAACTTTAGATCAAGTTCAAAAAGAATATATATGGGTAGCAAGATTTGATACTGGTTATCGTTCAGTTGGTACTTATGCTGAAGTTGAAAAGGCAATAGAAACTTTTAAAGATGATTTGAAAGATGTTGATATTGTTTGTATTAATCAACAACCTACACATCTTCATCCATTTTTTAATGAATATTTTGCATTAACTGAAAAACATGGTTGGCTTACATTTCCTGATGCTTTTGAAAAATTTGGAAAAGAAGAAGTAGCATATAATATTCAAAAGACAGTTGATGAAATTCAAAAAAGAATGGCTAATAATAAAAGTTTAGAATTGAAATTAAAGAATGGTGTTACAGTTTCAATTACAGACAATTCTACTCCTTATGAAGCTGGTTGGTTTTTATATATTGGTTGTGATTTAGTTATGGGAGATACTACTGTGAATTTTATTGCTGAAGTTATTTGTAGTATTGCAGTTGATACTAAAGAAAACCTTAGGAAACAGTTTGGCAGTCTTTGTTGTTAATTATGAAAGGAGATTATGTTATGAGAAAAAATAGTTATGGAAATAGTGGTTGTAGTATTTATTTATTTATACTTGGTTTAAATTTAGTCCTGGGGACTATGAGCGTAAATTATATATTATCATGGTTTGATAAAAGTATTCCATTGTGGGGAGCATGTATAATTGGTCTTATAGGTGGAGAAATAACGATGCCTGTAGCAGTGATTGGTTTACTTTTAAAATGTTTCGGAGTATTTTAATAAAAACTATAAAGGAGATAATATAAAAATGTCAAAATTTACATCAGTATCAGGTATTTGGAAAGTAACAACTCCTGGAGATTGTGAAGGAAGAACTATAATAGATCTTGGAACATATACTGGTAATATAGATGAGATAGCATTACACTTAGCAGATAAAGGAACTGATTTAACATTTACTCCTATAGATCCAGAAAAATGGAATGATAGAACACCAGTAAGAAAAACAGTACATGTATCTATGTCTAATTTGGTTAATAGTGATTATGGAAATAAATCAAAATTTATGCCACAAATAAGAGAATTGTTTAAAGATAGACCTGTAAAAATTGGAGAAAGTAATTATTATGGTAGTTTTACAATAACTACAGATAATGAAACTATTGATGATAAAAGAAATAAATTACTTGCAAAATTAACACTTGAAGAAAAAAGATTACTTGGATTAATATAAAGGAGTAATTAATATGGAAAATATAATTAAGATAATAATGGAACGCGATGATATGACATATGAAGAAGCAAAAGAATGGGTTGAAGAAGTTAGAGATATGATTTTAGAAGATGTAGATAATGGAGTAGAAATATTACTTAATGAACTTGGATTAGAAATGGATTATATATTTGATTTAATATAGTAAATATCTATTAAAATTATTTATTTTTAATGAGTTAAATAATCTGAAATAATCTGAATAAATTATTAGTCTTTCATTTATAGATTATTAGTATATAGATGAAGCTAGTTAGGTTTCATTTGAAAAGGAGATAAATTTATATGATAAATCAATATAGAGAAGACATAAAATCTGATATATTTGCAGCTATAGATTTAATAAGAAGTTCTGAAAAACAAGAAAAAGAAAATATAGAACTTGATAATCTATGGAGATTATATAAAGCTCTAGATAAAATGGAAATATTTATCTGTTCTAAATGTGGTAGCTATAATAAAAGAACAAAATTAATATATGGTCCTAATCCAACTATTGGTACTGAATGTGCTAATTGTATTAAATAATCTATAAGACTCATGTCTACTATAATATAAAAGGAGATAACTATTAATGAATATGCTAGATAAAATCAATAAATTAGTTAGAACATATTATTCAGAAATTCAACATGAAGTAATGACAAAAAAGAAAGACTGTACTGTTGAATTATATAATGCTCTATATAATCTAATGTCTGAAAGTGGTTTAGTATTTGAAATGAATAGCTCTCAATATGCTAGAGCTAGAGTATATCCTATTGCTTGGTTAGATATAGATGGAGAATTATGTTTAACTGTTATAGAAGCAAATGAGTATTAATATTACAAATTAATTACATATATAAGAAAACTATTTACATTTATAAGTATCTGTGTTATAATTGTATCATAATCTATTTAAAAGGAGATAAACAAGATGAATGAAGAATTAAAAGATACAATTAATAATATTATTGATAATGAAAGTTTAAGAGTTAAAACAGCATTACGAGAAATATTCAATTTATTATTCTTTAAAGATTTTACAGCAGCTCATATTGATCCTACAATTATTAGCAATTTAATAAATCTAATAGATGATTATGTTGTTACTGGATCTAAAGGAGAAGAATATTACAATTTTAAAGATATTAATGAAGTATATAATATAATCAGAGATATTAGAAATACTCTTGATATTAAAGCTACAGGAAAAAATCCATTTAATTTTACATCTATTTAAAAAGGAGATTGATAATATGTTTAAACAATATGTAAACAAAAGAACTAATGCTAAAGTAAAGGTTGTATATGTAACAAAGAGTAATATAATTGATGTAGCTTCATATATTAATGCTTTGACTAATTATATTGTAAAGTATTATGGAGAAACAATAATTGAATATATTTATAAAATTCCTGATAAATTTGATGTAATAACAATTACAGGAAATATAAGAATTGGCGAATATATTGTTATTGATAGTAATTTTATTTGGAATTATACTTTTGCTGTTATGAATAGTGAAAACTTTAATAAACAATATAAAGAAATAATTGATTCTCCATATAATTTTAAAATTGGAGATTATGTTCGTGTATTAGAAAATAATGGCTGCTATAGAGCTGGTAATGTTTATAAGATTACCAAAATGGAACAAGGATCAAATGGTATTTTATATTATCTTGATGATCATTCTTTGTTTGAATTTGGTAAAGATATAGAACCTGCTAATAAAGTAAATGATTTATTTGAATATATTAAACAAATAGATAAAATGAATAAGTTATATGAAGAACTTAAAAAGAATGATAAAGAGTTAATTAACAAACTTGAAAACATTCTTCTTAATAGTATTATTAATACTACAGATAATGAAATAAAAATATATTTGAAAATGATAGGAGTTGAATAATTATAAATAAGAAAGATAAAATTATTGCAGATTTAGATACTATACGTACTCATTTAGTTGCTACTCAATATCCAATTAAGTTTTATAATGAATTAGATACTCTTATGGATATTATTGATGCAATGAAAGAAAAGAAATTATTTGTTTGTCCTGTTTGTGGTGGATTTGATTGGATTCCTGTTGGTACTGGATTTTGTTCTAGACAAGAGTGTACTAAATGTGGAGTATCAAATTAAAGGAGAATAATAATGAAAACATTTAAACAAAATTGTTTTGAAGCATATACTGATAGCGATTTAAATGAAGGTAAAGGTCATAAAGTTACTATTGGTTATTTTACTAATCAAGCAGATGCTTATAAGGCTGTACAAGGCAAAGGAGTTATGGGATCTGATGGTAATGTTAGTTCTCATGTTATAGACATTAAAATATTTGAGAATTATGAAGAATATATAGTAGTATCTGATGAGAAGATAAAACAAATTGCTCTTGGTAAATTATCAGAAGTAGAAAAGAAAGTATTGGGGTTGATTTAATTGGAAACTGAAAAATATGAAAAGTATATAAGTAAAGATAGAAAAATCATTAAATTACCTATTCCATTAGATAGCCAATTTTACGAGATATATACTAAATGTAGTGATGTATGTTTATTTCAAAAAGAATTAGCTGATAAAGCAAAAGAAGATAATCCCGAAATTGTTGACTGTAATAAATATGCAGCTTGCCATACTCAGATAGATGGAATATATAAAATGGGTATTTCATTATATAATTTAACTCGTGTTTTAGACATATGGGGAGAATTTGCTTTTGCTACTGAAGAAGAGGCTAATATAGCTGCTAATAGATTAATGAAAGAACATAGAGAAAAGCTAATTAATTATGGTTTTAAATTAGATGAAAATGGTTATGCTATAAATTTAATTAAAAAAGATTAAGCATTTCTTACAAATGTAAAAGCATATATTCTATAAAAAATAAGAATGCTTATATGTATTTTGCTAGTATCAAAATACATACACATCTTTAATATATAAAGGAAGTACTAAAAATTAAAATAATAGGATTTATGTTAATTTGAAATAATTAAATGTAAGATATTCTATTATAATTATAAAGAAGATAAACTATAAATTAAAGGAGATGATGAAAATGTCAAGTATAGTTAGTAAAATTTGGTTAAGATTTTCTCAACATATGGAAAACACAATTAGAAATAATGATAAACTTTTAATTTCTCAAGGACAAAAACCAACTCCATATACATATGTTTGGTGTGGAACAAAATGGTATAGATTTAATGAAAAGACTAAATCAAAAACACCTAAAGCAAAGTGGGATGATTTTATTACAGTATGGTCTGGTTCTAAAAATGATGTACAAATTGTTGAACTTACAGAACCAATGTCTAATAAAGATTTAACTAATCCATTATATAAAGGAGAATAATTATGTTTAAGAAAATTAGTATGATGTTTTTTGCTTTCTGTTTAATCATGATAACACTTACTGCTTGTCAGACAGCTGTCCAAGAAAGATATTATAAAGATAGAGAAAGTGAAAGTAGTGGTGGTCTTTGGAGAAGTTTGATTATTTATAATGTTAATGAAGAAATAGTTGAACAACTCTGGGGACAATTTGATGTAGAGAATAGTTCTATTGGTAATCAGGTTAAAATAAAGATTGATGTAAATAAGGTAAGATATATTTATATTCTATCTTCAACTGATAGAACTGTTAATACAGAACGTACAGAAGATGAAGTAAGACAATATTGGAAAGATAATAATATAACTCCGCATGTATATAATTCATTAACAACTATTAATGGATTAATTCCAGAAGCAGGTGCTATAGATGAGTAGACAAGATTTTATCCCAGCATGGCTTATAGCTGTTATAATTGTAGTAATTATAATATTTATTGCTGTTTATCCAACTATGTCTACTATAAAAAGTCAACATGAAAATAATCAATTAATAAATTTAATTGATAATCAAGAAATGAAGAATATTCCAGATTCTAATACTTTAATGTATAGAGAAGATACTAAAATTATATACATTATTTTTTATGAAGGTACTGTACATGCTTATAAAAGTTATATGGCTCCTTATATTTCAGAAAATGGAAATTATTGTAGATTTAACGATGGAAAAATAGAGGAGATAATTAAATGAGAATTAAATGTTTAGGTTATCATACTAAAAGTACTCCTGATTGTCCATCAGAATTTGAATGTGGTTATGAAAACTCAAGTGGTTTTTGTTGTGAAGATTGTATTTGCAATGGTGGAGACATGTCTCCTCAAACAGGAAAACTATTTCGTGGTAATCCAAAACCGTATATAGATGCTGTATTAGAAAGACAATGTAGAGAACATACTCTTGATCTTGATTTTTTAATGAAAGGAATGTTATAATGTTTACAAATATGAATTCTTTATTTATTCTATTGGCTATGATCTTTCTTCATATCTATGATGATTTTGTTTCTCAGCCAGTTATTCTAAATAAATTAAAACAACAATCATGGTGGAAACAAAATCTAAATGAAAAGATGTTTCAAAAGTATCAATATGATTATATAGCAGGATTAATTATTCATGCTATATCATGGGCTTTTATGATGATGCTTCCAATAGCTCTTAAAATGTCTTTTAATGTACCTCCACTTTTTGGTGTATTATTTATAGCAAATGTAGTTATTCATGCTAGTATAGATCATAGTAAAGCTAATAAAGGTCAAATAACATTAATAGAAGACCAGATATTTCATTTGTTTCAAATAATCATAACATTTATATTAATGTTACATTATATTTTATAAGGAGAATTAATATGATATTTAAATGTAATAGTAATATTTATAATACAGATAATATTGCAGAAATAAAAGTAAAGTCTAATAAGGATTATCAATTGAATGATTATCCAACTGTTGTTGGAATATTAGGCAATGGTTCTGAAATAACTATTATGACATTTCCTTATAAATATTATCCTTGGGATAATGGTATAAATAGATTTGAAGAAGCTCAAAATATTGTTGATAGAATTTATAATGCTATAGTTAATAAAAATCATTGTATGGAATTATAAATTAAAGGAGATTAATATAATGGAAAAAAGAAAATTCTCGCCAACAGAATTTCATACAGAAAGTTATAAAAGACAACACTGTTATAGTTATCAAAATGATTTATTATTTCAACATAATTTTCCATTATATTATTATGATGGTGATTTTGTATCTGGCTTTTATGAAGATAGAACATGGTCCTGGAGCAATCATTGGACTGAAGCATTAAATAGATTATCAAGTTCAGATAGAAAAAGAATTGAACCACATCTTAAATCTGGTACTATGATTGGTTGGAATAAAATGTCTATAAAAGATTTACTTAAATTACTTCAAGCGCAATATCCTGATAAAAATATTGTTGGTTTTAGATTGATTAGAAATATAAATGTATCTAATGGTTATCCTTGTGATTATCTTGAATGTTTTGGAAAAGGAGAAAATACTCCACAAATGGAATTTGGCCAAAATTTAGCATTTAATGATTGTCCTGAATATAAAGGAAAATCTGTTAATAAATTATTTAATGTATATGATGAATATTATGGTGAAGGAGTTTGGGATTAATATGAATAAGAAAATAATTTTAATTTTGTTAGCAATTTTATTAATTATAGGAATAACTGCTTGCAGTTCAACATCAGAAGATCGCGGTCCTATAAAGAATGCAGATATAACTCAGAAAACAGGATTGGTATATATTAAAGGAAGTCAATGTCTTGTGTATAACCAAACTACAAAGATAGTTTATCTTATGTTTGAGCAAGATGCTATAAAGGGTAGTTCACATGTATGTAGCTATCTTACTCCTTACATAAGTGAGAATGGTTATTATTATAAATACGTTGATGAAAAGATTATAGAAGTACGAGATATTCTGAGAGATATTAAACAGATAGGAGAATAATATTATGAAGCAAGCTGATATTACTTTTACTCTAACTGATAAAGAATTATCAGATGTAAAAGAATTACTCAATTTAATTGATAGTAAGTTTGCAGCTATGATGATTAAAAGATATATGGGTGATGTTGGTCCAAAATTATTAAAACAAATTAATGAGCAAATGAATAAATTTAAAGATATCTAAGGAGTGTTGTTAATGTATTGGTATTCAGATTTAGGGATTATTGTATTAATACTTTGTATTACTGGATATAAAGGATGGAAATTATATCTTGCTGCTAAATATGGAAAATCTATTTCACAAATAGAAGATGATGTAGATAATTTAGAAGATTAGGAGATTGTATGAAAAAATATACATTAGTTTTTCTTTTTAATTTTGATTTATCTGAAATAATACTTCAATTTAAAACAAGAGGGACACATCCTAATAAATGGTGTGTCCCCGGAGGTAAAATCGAAATAGGAGAAACTCCATATATTGGAGCTCCACGAGAAATGTTTGAAGAAACAGATTTAACTAAAGATGATTTAGCTCACTTACATAATAATTTATATGCGTTAGCTGATATTGATTTTCATTTAGATAATTTTAAATTATATTCTTTCTATGGAATATTAAAAGAAGGTAAAACATTTAATCAAAAAGAAGATGAAGAACTAAAATGGTTTAAAGTATATGAAGTATTACATGGATTTGTAAATACTGTTGGTAGCGGAGAATTAGAATTTTTAATTAGATTAGCATTAAAAGAAATACAATATAGAAAGGAAAAGAATAGTTTATGAATCCAGGAATTGCATTATTTTTAATTATTTGGTTTTGTATTATGTTTATTGGATCTATAGCTTTTATATGGTTTATTTTTAAAGATTTTGATAATTATGATTCTGAAAAGCAAATCTTTACATCATGTTTTTCAGTAGCTCTTGGTGTAATAGATGTTGTTTTAATATGTTATATTTGGCAACTTATTAGAATAATTTATCCAGTGTTAGAAAAATTAAATTAAAAGGAAGATGGTATGAATAAAATTCATTTAACATCTCAAGATAGAATAGCATTAAGAATACCTAAAGAGAAATATCGTAAACATCCAGAATATTATTGTGAGAGATGTGGAATTGTATTACGAAAGAATGAAGAACAGTTCTGTAAAGAATGTTATACTATAGTTCAATATTGGTTAAAGTATAGAAAACTTATTATTCCATTGTATGATTCTGGAAAAGGAAGAACTTGGTTTAAACGTGAGAACAATAAAAGTATTGAAGTAACTGAAGAAGTAAACAAAATGATAAAAGCAATAGAGATAGCTAGACAGACATATGAAGGTTATCCAAATAATATATCATCCTCTGTTGTTAGTAGTTATTAAAGGAGGATATAAAAGATGAGTGGTGGATTAGATTCTAATCAATTATCAGAATCTCAATTTGAAGGTATTGAAGTAAAGTATACTGGTTTAACTCCAATATGTCCATATTGTGATAAACCAACAGTAAGATCTTCAGGAATGTCAGCAACAACATTATTAGCTTACATTCCAATATATAATGAAGAAGGTATTAATACAAATCCTGACAAAAATATTACAACAAGTAAATTTAATTGTCATACTTGTAATAGAGAATATATTGTTTGTTCTCAAGGTAGTAAGTCATGGTATAAATAACATATGTAAGCTAAATATATTATAATTATATGTAAAGAAATAAAGTAAATATATAAAGGAGTGGTAATAATAGAGATATTGAAAAAGATAGGAACTTGGACTATTGTTGTTTGTTTTATTAGTATATTATTGTTTCTTTGTTATATGTCTTTAGAAGAAAGTGATACATTTAAACAACAATCAATAACTCAAACAACTGCTTCTGCTGCTCCTATAGAAGAAACAAGTAAAACAGGTATGATATCTATTCAAGGACAAAAAAATTTAATGTATAGAGAAGATACAAAGATTATTTATATAGTTTATAATGAAGATGTAGGTATAGGAGAAGCAAGAAAATGCTATGGTCATACAGCTCCGTATTATGATATTAATGGTAATCTTTGTAAATATGATGACGGTAGAATAGTTCCAATTTTGAAAGGAGATTAAAAATGAAAAAGAAAATGATTTTATTAATGTTACTACTTATAGTATTAATTTGTATGTTAGCTGGTTGTGTTCCTGGAGATGGAAGTAGGTCTATTGAAAATTCTGCTGGATTTTTTACAGGTCTTTGGCATGGTATAATTGTTATCTTTAGTTTTATAGGATCTTGGTTTAATAAGAATATAAAACTATATGAAATTTGTAATAATGGTTTTTGGTATAATTTAGGTTATCTATTTGGCTTTGGTGGAATATCATTTGGATTTTCATGGGGAAGTAAAAATAAAATTAAATAAAAATTGAATACATCCAACAAACTCCATGTTACAATAATCACCCTTTCGGTTGTTATAACATGTTAAATATAAATATCTTAAAGGAGAAATAAAAAACAAAGGAGTTGTGTATGAGAAGATCTTTCATGATTGTGATGCTCATACTGCTGTGGATGCCAATAACCATGGCATTCGCGAGTATCTCAGACTTACAAACACAGATTGATAACAACATACAAAAAGTAAGTGTTATTCAAGAGGCAAAGACTCAGTTACATGTCACCGCCAATCAATTTAGAGATAATGAATTTTTAAATGATGATTGGTTTGTAGCAGTACTTGGTGATAAATGGCATTATGTAGACAACATTGAGAAACAATTAGTAGAACAGAATGAAAATTTACAACAAGAAATTGTAAATGAAGAAGAAAGATTAAGACAAGAAGAATTAGAAAAACAAAAACAACCTAAGTTAAAAGATTTAGGAACATTCACAGCATATGCTTATGATCCATTTTGTAAACATTGTTGTGGAACTGGAAATGGAATTACAGCATCAGGTGTTAAAGCAACAATAGGACAAACAATTGCTACAGATTGGTCTGTAATACCAAAAAATTCAAAAGTATTAATTTACTGTAATGGCGAACAGGTTGGAGGGGTATGGCGTGCTGAAGATACTGGTGGAGGTATCAAAGGTTACAAAATAGATATGACAATGAATGGTCATACAGCTTGTTACAACTGGGGAGTTAGAAAAGTAAATATTAAACTTATCGTAGAGTAGAAAAAAGAAAGGAGTGATTTGAGTGGCAACTTCTGAATATAACTATCTCAAAGGTTTATGTAAAGGTTTAAGATTGAATAATGCAACTAAGGCTTTAGCTTATATGCTCAAATATCATGAAGGACAAGAGCGTAATGACGGTAGCCCTTACTATGTCCATCCGGTTAAAGTTGCTACTCATCTTGCTTCTCTCAACTTATTTGAAAATGATTTATACATGTTGGATATATTATTAGCTGTAGCAATACTTCATGATATTATAGAAGATACTAAAGTAACTCGAGAAATATTAGAAAAAGAATTTAATAAAGATATAGCTATATCTGTAGAGTTACTTAGTAAAATAAAAACAAAAATGTTTAGTGATGAAACATATTATGAAAATATTAAAGCTAATCTTATAGCTGCATTAGTAAAAATTGCAGATAGATGTAATAATGTTTCAACAATGGCTGGAGTATTTACTAAAGAAAGATTAAATAAATATGTTATTGAAACAAATGATTTAGTAATTCCATTGATTAGATATATACGAGACTATTATCCTGTTGTAAGTAATCAAGTAGTAGCAATGAGTTATCATATTAAATCAGTAATAAGTGCAATAGAAGTTATGCTACCTTTAATGAAGGAATGAGTTAATTGTTACATACAGAAATTTATGTTCAAATATTAAAGTATATAGCAATGAAAAAGAAAGTAAATCAATTAAGTAATGATATACTTAAATTAATATCAGAAGAATATAATGGAAAGATTCCAAAAGATATTCAAGATTGTTTTGATAAAACATTTGAACAATTAAATATAAAAGATATTAATACATTTATTCAGTTAATTCAAAATAATGTAAATGACATTGAATGATTATATTTATATAATATTAGAATAGAAGGAGATATATTATGGCTACAGAAAATTATGAGCGACAACAAATGGGATTAAATGTAAATAAAAACAGTCTTACAAGTTGTAATTCTGGAAACTGTTCATCATGTAATACAGCAATGAGTACTGGATCATATAATCCAAAAAGAAATTATTTTCCTACTATGTATGATTTTCCAGGTATGATGACAATAAATCGTGATTATTATGATACTAATTATGAAATTAAATTTTCAGAAAGAGGAAGGGATGCAATGACTATGAGTCAACTAGAACAAATGTTAAAAATGGTTTTACCTGCTCAAATTGATGCAAAGATGGTGACTGCTATGATTAAAGGAAATACTTTAGCTAAATATGGAGTAGAAGATATCTTTCAAAATAGAAGTAAAAAGAAAGGTATTGTAACAACAATTAAATGGTTAGATGGTACTATTACTTCTGTAACAAAACAAAATAATGATACAGATAATATTGAATTAGCTGTAGCAATGTGTTTTGTTAAAAGAATGTTAGGTAATAAAGGTAATTATTATGATGCTTTTACTGAGATGTTATCTAAAGTTATTAGTAGAGACAAAGATACTGGTGAAAAGATTCAAGCTCCAGGTTTTGAATATAAATTTACTGTTTAAGTATAATTTTTACATTTCAAGATAATAATTTTATAAATGTAATATTATAATATTTGAAAGTAAAAATTTAAATAAAGGAGATTAAATTATGTTTTTAAATTTGTTGTTTGGTGGAATATTATTGTTAGGAATTATACTTGTAGTTATCAATAATGTTAAGCCAGTATCTAATTGGTTATATCATAATGATTTTGAATGGACTCAAGTATTAGGTTGGGTAATTATAGTTCTAATGAGTTTAGTTTTAATAGTTCATATTCCTACTCATTTATGTAATGTAGGTAATTCAATTAATAATTATCAATCAATGATTGAAAATAAAAAGATAATTGAATATGCGTTAGCTCAAGATGAAAATATTGATATGATAAGAGAATCTTTGATGGCTAATGTTATAATATATAATAATAAAGTAATTCAATATAAGAATAATTCAAAAAGATTTTGTTATTCAGATTATTATAGTAAAGATGTTGATTGGGATTCTTTAGAATTTATAGTTATTCCCGAACAATAATAACCAAATTGATAATTAAAAGAGGTATATTATTAAAAAGGTAATATACCTCTTTTAGATTGAATATAATTAAATATCTAATTAAAAGGAGATGACTATTATGTCTGAAATGTTTAGTGCTCTGAAAATACTAATGATTAGTTATTTAATTTTACAAGGTTTAGTTTGTTTAATTCCTGATAAAAGAACTCCATTGGAACGAAGATTAGATAGATTAAATGATAATTTAAAAAACATTAATAGGTGGTGAAATTAATTGGCTATAGAAATAACAAAGGAAGGTTCTTTACCAAATAGAATAATAAAAGCAGTTTGTAAAAATTGTTTAACAGAATTTAATTCTGATATTCTTGATTGGGAATTACATTTTGTTACAAAAGATAGTTCTCCTAATTATGTAATAGATTGTCCTAAAGCTGGATGTGATAATAGAATACAGATATCAGGAGATGCTGCTTGTTTTAGAGAATATCATAAATTAAAACATGGCTTCTAATATAGAAAGGAAATAATTATAATGAGTGTATTTGGATTAATTTTTTGGATGTTAATAACTTTTGGAATTAGTTGGTGGAATTCATATGCAGTTGGTTGTATGTGGTCTGAAGCTAAAGAGATTAAAGGTCAAGTAAGAGTATTATCTATAGCAGGTTATGTTATGGCTGTTGCTGGATTTACAATGGTATATACTACAATACTTATATTATTATCTGCTTGGATTATACCATATACTGCAATAGCTGAAACTTTTCCTACAGGAGACTTATTAGAATTGACATATAATTTAATGTATGTAATGATTATTATTCCTGTACTTACTTCTGGTATCATTATATGGTATCATTCAGCATTATCTTTTTGGAAACGAAAGAATGTAGGAAATGGTTTAGTACTTGGATGGAATTCATATGCTAATGTTAGAAATATTATAAGTGCAACAAGACAGACTCCTAATGCTTTAAAAAGCATAGCAAATATATTATTTGGTCGTAAAGGTAAAAAAGGTAAAGGTGATGTTATTCTATTAGCTGTCTTTATTGTTATACTTGCAATTTGTGGTGGTTGGTTTACTACTTCTGCAATAGTAAAGAAAGCAGATAGAGAATATGATGGTTTAGAAAAACTTAAAAAAGATAGCGAAGGTTATCACGGAGATTATAAAAGACATCCTTAAGAAGGAGTATGTAAATGGATATTTTAAAAGAAAAAGAAGTATTAGATGCAATTCAAAATGGAGTACATTTAAAAGATAATGAACTTTTTGAAGTAATACAACTTTATAGTATTAGAGATGAAGAAAAAGGTAGCGGACATCAAATAACTATGATGAGATCTATTATAGAACTTGATGGAAATCTATTTGGTCTTGATTGGGAACGTGGAGATAAAAATAAAGATTTAAATATAATTCTTAATCAACCTTATAAAGTAAAAGAACATACTTATCCAAAGACAATTACTATTACTGAATATATTAAAGATGAAGAATAGGAGATAAACAAAATGGAATTACTATCAAAAGAATTAAATAAACGATTTTGTAAAGATTATAGTATTCCTATTAATTTATTTGAAGAACCATATTTTTCAGATAGATTACTTCTTTGTGATAATATGTATGATAGTATTAATAAATATGTTAGATTTATTAATACTATAAAAGAATGTATTCAAATTAATAAAGATTATTTTGAACTATATAAAACTATAAAAGAACGAATGATGGAAGACATTAAAAAATCTATAGGTTATAATAATTTCTTAAATGAAGATATGAATAAATTTAAATGTCAAAATAAAATTATAAATTCAGAATTATATAATAATAATAACGTTGGGCAAGTGTTTATTAGTATTGATATGAAAATGGCTAACTTTAATGCGTTGAAACAATATGATGATAATATATTTTACTGTAGTCAAACATGGGTTGATTTTGTTAGAATATATACTCATGATTTATATTTTGCTAATTCAAAATATATACGTCAGGTTACATTAGGTAATTGTAATCCTGGTAGACAACAAACATATATTGCTTACTTATTAGATCAAGTTGTTTCAAAATTACTTTTGATTAATACTATTAAAGATAATATATTAAAGGTTAGTTCTGATGAAATTATATTAAAAGATGTGTCTGAAGAAGATTTAGTATTATTAAAAGAAATAATTAAATCTTTTAAATTTCCATTAGAGATAACACGATTTAGATTATCTAAAATAATTGAAGGTACTGAAGATAATATACTTGGTTATTATAAACAAAATATGGATAAACAAGTTTTCTGGTTTAAGAATAAGATTAAATGCGTATCAGATTTATATATGCCTGCTGTATTACGTTTTATAAATGGTGAATCTCCACAAGAAAATGATTTATATTTTAAATATGAACATCGACTTTCAAAATTAATAGATCCATTAAAGATTAGGATTATTGTTTAATATAATAATAAAAAACATATTTGTTAATGATTATAAATTAATAGATATGTTTTTTATATTTTTGGTACTATTTTTAAAGTCATTGAATAGAATATATCAAATCAAATATAAAGGAGATATGAAATGAAATTTATTATGCATGTTGATACTAAAGAATTAGAAAATATAAAGAAAGTTGTCAATGTTACATGGATATCAAAATCTTTTAAAGGTATTATTATTGTAGATGTAAAAGATAAATCTATATTAGAAAATCTTAAAGGCGTTAATACTATAGAAGATAATAAATCAGGAACATTTAATTCTTTTGTATTACTTGATGGACAATATTAAAAGGAGAGATAAAATGAGTACAATTGTTGTAAATCTATTTGGAGTCCCTGGAGCAGGTAAATCAACTGGAGCTGCATACATATTTAGTTGTTTAAAAATGGCTGGTGTAAATGCAGAATTGGTTACTGAATTTGCAAAAGATAAAGTATATGAAGAGTCTGCTGCAATATTTAGAAATCAAGCTAAAATATTTGGAGAACAATATTTTAGATTAACAAGAGTAGAAGATAAAGTTGATGTTATAGTTACAGATTCGCCATTAGCTCTTTGTGTATTTTATAATAAATCTGAAATACTTGGAGAAGATTTTAATAAAGTAGTTCTAAATTGTTTTAATAATTATGATAACATGAATTATTTAGTATTCAGAAATAAACCATATAATCCAAATGGACGTTTTCAGAATGAAGAAGAATCAAATGCATTAGAAAAACCAATGATAGATTTATTAAAGAAAAGAAAAATACCTTTAACTATGATTAATGGAGATATGACAGATTACAATGAAGTTGTAACAGATGTATTAAATAGACTTGGAGAAAATAAAAATGATTAAGTATTTATTACAAAATGCTAAAAATAATAAGTATATGTGTAAACTTACAGATTCTTTTTGTGTAGAGATAGGTCCATATACTTTTCCACATTGTGAATATTTGGATGCTACAAGATTTACTTCTTTTAATGAAGTAAATAAATTTAAAAAGTTTTATGAAACATTAAAGGGTAACACCTTTAATATAATAACTATAGAAGAGAGCTAATTAAATGAAAATATTTTTTGATATGATACAATTATTAGGTGGATTAATATTATCCTTAGGTTATATTCCACAGATCTTTAAAATTTTTAAAACAAAATCTGTAGATGATTTTTCTTTTAATACGTTAAAGTTAGTTGCTTTTGGAATATTTTGTATGGAGTTATATGCTATTTATAATATTAAAGTTGCTTTTATGTTTTTCATTACAAATACTTTAGCATTAGCAATTCAAATTATTATGGTTATGTTATATATGATTTATAGAAAGAAGGAAAATATAAATGATCTTTAAAAATGTAGATAAAGAATTAGAAAAAATTGGTTTTGAAAAACTTCTTGAAGGTGATAAAGAAACTAAACATGGAGTATATTATCGAAGAGAAGTTAAAAAAGGAGAAGATAATCCAAGATATATTCAAAGAGTAGATATTTATTATAAAGTAAGTGGTAGACATCTTATTATCTCGTATGAAGAAGGAGTTAATAAAGATAAGTTAAATAATTGTGTAGGACTTACTTATAAAGAATTGAAATTATTTATAAGAAAATATAAACAAATGGTTCGTAAGTATAAATGGATAAAGAAGGAAACTTAATAATGGATAGAAAAATATTTGTTATTCATTTCTGACATATAAATATTAAAATATAACTATAAGGAGGTGTTTTATGACACCATATGGTTATATTTATAAAACAACAATTCAAACATCAAAAGGTGAAATAATATATTTTGGACAACATAAAAAGAGTCATTTTGATAAAAATTATTATGGCTCTGGTAGAAAAATTGGAGATTGGTTTAAAAAACATAAAAATGATTTTAAAGATAAAATAAAAGTTGAATTACTTGAATGGGCTTATTCATTAAATGAAATAAATAATTTAGAAGCTAAATATGTAGAGCCACATCTTGATAAAGAATATTGTTGGAATTTGAGAAATGGTGGTAATCAAGTAGGTTTTACAGAAGAACATAGAAAAAATATTAGTGAAGCTAATAAAGGTAAAATTAGAACAGATGAAATGAAAGAAAAACAAAGACAAGCAATGCTTGGTAAACCTGGACCAAGAAAAGGAGTTATTATCTCTGAAGAAACCAAACGAAAAATGAGTATTTCAGCAAAAAATAAACCACCTATGTCTGAAGAAACTAAACAAAAATTAAGTGATTCATTAAGTAAAGTTGTACATACAGAAGAATGGAATAAAAAGGTTAGTGATGCTATAAAAGTGCTTCCTAAAGAACGTAGGTCAATGTATGGTAAGAAACATTCAGAAGAAACTATTAAAAAAATGAGTAATATTAAAAAAGGATTAAATAATCCAATGGCTTTAAATAAACAATTATATTTAGATTTAATAAATTTATATAAGTCTACAACTTGGAAATCAATTAATCAATTTCATAAAGAATTTATTAAATTTCATAAAGTTAGTTATCATGGTGTTCGTGGAATATTATATAGGGAGGGATTAATAACAAAATGAGTAGAAAAATATTTGTAATAGCTGATACTCATTTTGGCTGAATAAGCCATAAAAACATAATAAAATATTGTAATAGACCTTTTAAATCTGTGAAAGAAATGGATCAAATATTAATAGACAATTGGAATAGCGTTGTTAGTTCTAATGATATTGTATATATGCTTGGTGATTTTGCATTAGATTCAAAAGAAAGAATAAAAGAATTAGTTAAACTTTTAAATGGAAGAAAAACATTAATACTTGGAAATCATGACACTCGTTTTATTAAATTTAAATGGTGGGAAGAAGAATCTGGATTTGAAAAGATTGTAAGAAACGAAATTAGATATGTAAATTTTAATAATGATTATATTATTATGACTCATTATCCTATGACTGAAGTTCCACAAGAACAATTTAATATCTATGGACATATTCATAATAATGTTACTAAAAACATTCCAATAAATAGTTATAATGTTTCAGTAGAGAATATAAATTATACTCCAATTGAATTAAATATTGTTATACAGCATATAAAAGATAATTTATTAATTTAAAATGAATTTTAATTAATATTAGTTTTTGAAAGAAGATGAATTTATTGAAAAATATAAAAAAGAAACAAACTAGATTAATAGATGATGATCAATTAGAAGCTTTAGCTAAGTATATGATACAAAATAATTTATCTATTAGACAAGCTGCAAAATATAGTTGTTCAGTTAGCAAATCTACTATACATCATAACATACATACAAGATTACCTTATTTAAATATTGCATTATATGTACAACTTAATGATATGTTTGAAATACATTGGGATAACAAACATATAAATGGTGGTAAAGCAACAAGAAAAAAATATAAAGGAGATAATTATGCAACCATTGACTAAAGAGCAATATGAACAAGAAATGAAAACCTTTGAGGGTTTTTGTAACAAGATTATGATTAGTATTGATGAATCAATAAATAGTACTACAGATGTTTCTTTAAAAGAAAAATTAGCAAAACGTAAAGATGGTTTTGAAAAGTTTATAAATTTTGTTACTTTAGAAACAGAGTTTCTTATAGCTCCTGCAAGTACTAGATATCATTTATGTATTAAATATGGATTATTATTACATAGTAATCTTGTTACAAAAACAGCACTTAAGTTAAATAAAGTACTTGGAATTAATGCTCCTGAATATAAAGTAATATTTGATGCTTTATTTCATGATTTAGGAAAAGCGGGAGTCCCCGGAGGTCCATTATATATTCCTAATGAACCAACTGAAAAACAAAAACAATATGGTTATGGTGCTAGTGTTCCTTATAGTTATAATAATGATATATTGTATAATGAACATGAAGATAGAAGTTTGTATTTTATAATGAAATATATAGACATTGATGAAGATGAATATTTAGCTATTAGACATCATAATGAACCATGGAATGGTATTACTCAATGTTTATTTAAAAAGTGCGAGATAATGACTCTAATACAATATTCTGACTATTGGAGTACACTATATTTGGAAGAAAGAAATGATTAAATGAAAACAGTAGAAATTGATTTATGTTCAATAAATCCAAATGTAAATGGAATTTATTATAATATTGAAAGTTATAATAATGCAGTAAAAGAATATTTGGATATTCATTTAAAAACAAGAACTACTTTTCTTTATCGAGATTTTATAGAAGAAGTAGTTGAAAGAAGTTATTCTGATGTTATTGGGATAATTACAGCTATTGATTTAGAGAATAGAAAAGTAACTGTTGATGTAATGGATCCTTTTATTGAAGAATATGATTTTAATTATTTTGTTATTGGTTTTCAATTTCTTGGAGAAGGAATTGGTAAAGAATATAATATTTATCATATTACTTATGCAGCATTAATTTTTAAAAATATAAACTAATTTATTATAATTATGTAAAAACTATTTACATTTATAAAGAACTGTGATATAATTACATTCTAAATTTATGAAAGGGGTTTTTACATATGGAAGTAATTAAGTATAAGAATGATGTTTCGTTTTTGCAAAAAATGTCAGGTGGTAAATTTACACGAATTAAAAATGTACAATTTGCAACTCAATTTGAAGTTGGAGAAGCACAGAAGTTTATTAATAATGCTATAAGTAAAAAAGAAAGGAATAGCTGGGAAGTATATGATTTAGATTCTGCTAAAAAAGATATTATAACATCAAAAGATATTGAACAACTTGAACGAAGTAAAATTAAAAAAGGTATATCTCTAAATGCTTTATATGAAATAGCTGAAGAAACATTAAAAGGATATAACTTTATAGATATTGATTGGGAAACTATTGTTGTAGAACCAAAACAACAATCTACATTTAAATCAAAATTATCTACATACTTAACTGAATTAAAAGGAATGTTAGTTAAAGTTCAAGGAGCACTTACAGATATAAATCATTATATAGAAACTGGTAAATTCTCAGCTTCAACTGGTTATAAACTTTGTAATTTACAACAACAGAAATTATTGTTAAGACGTAAGATTAAAAATGAGATAACAATAATAGAAATAGCTTTAAGAGACTTTTTTCCAAAAAATAATACAAGATTTATTTTACGTTGTATTGAGAGTCAAAAAACTAGAAAATATGAACCTCGAACATTACGAGAATTGTTTGAAACAGAAGGAGATAATTAAATGAAGAAAATAATTTTAATGATTTGTATTACTTTACTTATATTTAGTTTAGTAGGTTGTACAAATTATAATGAAAGAATACCTTTTGAAGGATCTTATTTTGGAACTAGAGATATTTCTGAATTATTAGATTCAATTTCATATGAAACCTATGGTCGTGTTTTTAATAAAGTAGAAACTACTAACATTGTTAAAATTTCAGTATCTTATACACAAAGTGATATTGGTAATTCAAATCAAGTACAAAATGAATATACTATAAGTAAAGAACAATATGATAAAATAAGTTCTATTGATAAAATAAATAATTATGCTTATGTTAAAATTATTGTATCAACTTATATTTATAATGATGGAAGTAGTGAATCTGTATTTAGATTAAAGGATATAGCAGAATGAGTATAATTAAAGTTAATCCTGTTATTATATATCCAACATGTATTAAAGCAAATGAAAAATTTGGATATAAAAAATATAATGAAAATTGCAATGAGTGTACTATAAGACATACTTGTAGTTCTCCACGTTCTTTATGTATTTGTCCTTATGAAGGAAATAAAAAAGGATGTCCAAATTATAATAAAAGAAAAGATTGTCCACCATTAGTTCCAATGTTTGATAATTATTATGATATGACAAAACCTATATATGCTATATATGAAATATTTAATTTAGTTGAACAGAAACAACGAATGAAAGATAAACATCCAGAATGGACTGATAAACAATGTGGCTGTTGTTTATATTGGCAAGCTGGAGTTAGAAAAAGATTAAAAGAAAATATAAAAGAATTTAGAGATTCTATTAAAGAAAATAATATTAATGATTATGATTATACATTAACACCGGAAGCTATGGGTGTAGATATGAAACAAACAATGTTAAATGTTGGAATTGAACTAATATTTCCACCAAAAGATATTATTTATAAGATAGCTTTATTTGGTAAAAGGAGTTTAATATGATATTTTTTGAAATTTTATTACAAACAATGATTATATTTAATTCAACAATTGCAATTATGTTTTTAATTTTATATTTATATATGGTATTAGATGAAATAAGATTAGCTTGTAGAGTTAAACCAATAGACTTATCAAATTGGAAAGTATATTTTATTAAAGCTCCTAAATATCATTTTGAAAATTTATCAAGATATTTAAATAGTCAAAAAATGCTTTTATTAATGAGATTAATTGTTTTTTATAGAGACATAAAAAATAAATTTAAATAATAAAGGATGTGCTATATGTTGAATGGCGAACAATATGAAAAATGTAAAAAATATAAACAAATGATTAATGATTATTTAGCTGAAGATAATTGTAATAAAGAATGGGAAATACTTTTAATAGATGTTCAAAAACTACTTAATAAAGAAATACAATCAATAGAACATATTAATAAACCATTTGAAGGAGATTAGTTATGGCTGAAATACCAAAAAGTTATTTTGATAATGCAATAAAAAATATTGGTTCTAATTGTGTACCTTGTTGTAGTGGAGAACATCAATACAAAATTGATTGTGAAGAATGTTATAATTATCCTTATCATTTAGCTACTACATATTTACAGATTGAACGAGAACAAATATATGGTAAGGAGTGATAAAGAATGAGTTGGAAAGGTAAGTTAAGTCTTGTTGGTACTTGTTTAGGTATTGGATTTTTAGTAGGACTATTTAATGGATTCCTTTTAAAACATTTAATAGTTATCTTATTTAGTATTGGTGGATTAATATTAGGTGGTGCTATTGTAGCATTTATTTTATTTATTTTTATAGGAAAGATGTTTGAAAGATGAGTTATAATAAAGAAAAAGCCAGAGAGTATTATCTGAAAAATCGAGATAAAATTTTAGCAAAGCAACGAGATAGAGATAAAAGTAAAAAGAAATTAGAACAAGTAAAGAAATGGCAAAAAGAAAACTATCATGTTGAAGATTCTGAATTAAAAAAGTATCATCAAGATTATTATCAAAATAATAGAGAACATTTAATAATTTTACAGGATGTTAGATTATTGACATCTCGATTAAAGTTATTAGAATTAAAAGGTATTAACTATGATTCTCCTAATGTAAAAGGTAAAAAGAAATATGTAGCTGAGTATATGTTACTCATATTGAAGCTTGATAAATTAATATCCAATAAAGAACTTGCGTCAATATTAAACATGCATCCTGATAAAATGAGTAATTTAAAAGATAATTTTAAACGTAAGCTTAGAAAATTTTATCAAGAATTATCAGAATTTTTTGAAGAAATTTAGAAAAATCTATTTACATTATTCTAAAAATATGTTAATATGATAATATCAAATTGAATAGATAGGAATATTCAAACTTTTGAATTTATTAAAGATAGGAATTTAATTGATTTGAAAGGAAGAGGTAAACATTTATGGCATTACAGTTTTATTCTAATTTAACTAAGGCGTATTACAATACAGCTGAGGAAGCTGAAGCAGCAGAGGTTCAATATCAAAAAGAACAGCAAGAACAAGCAGACAGAATTGCATTACTTCGTCAAGAACGAAAAGATGCAGCTGAGGAACTTAAAAAAGTTTATGCAGCAAGAGACGAAAAGTATAAAGAATTTTTAGAATCTAATGATGAAGCTAAAAAAGCTTTTGCAGAGTTCAAAAGAAAATTTGGTGGCTATCATACAACCATTACTGAGTATAGTCCAGTTATTTCATTTAATCCAAGACAACTCGTTGATGAAGTATGGGAGTTATTTAAAAACCTATAAGAATGGTTTTTAAAGTTTGATGTACTAATAATATTCAATTTGATTTTATAAGTGACGGAGAAATCCGTCACTTTTATTTAATAATAAATTACATTTATAAAGATTATAATATAATATGGAGGAGTTGCGATGATACAAAGCTATAAATGTAAACATATGGATAGCAATGGTAAAGTGGAATATACTGACATAAGACTCCTTGTAGCTTGTGACAAATGCAAACATGTTTTATATGAATACGATACTCATAGATATGCTTATACTCGAGAAATAGAGCGCTTTAAAACGATGAAACCATTACTTGATGAAATGAAAAAAGAACAGTGGACAGTAATAAATATTGATGGTACTAATGAACATTATTGTTTAAATTGTAAAGAGATTGCAAGAAATAAAGATACAGAACATAAAGCTGAAGTATTAATGAAAGCTAAAATAGAGTTAGAACAATTTAAAACAGAACGTAGACAACGTTGGAAAAACAGAATAAAGCACTGTTGGCTATATAAAATATTATTTGAATGGTAAGGAGTTTATTATGGTAACAATAATTAATGCAGACTTGTTTAAAGTTGAATGTGCTAAAGTACTTATACATCAAGTTAATTGCTTGGGAGTTATGGGAAGCGGCGTTGCATTAGAACTTAGGAATATATATCCTGATGTTTATGAAAAGTATAAAGAATATTGTAAAGTAGTTGGTATTCCTGAATCTTTACTTGGTCAAATTTATGCAGTTACTAATGATCAAGATGATAAAATAATTTGTAACCTTTTTAGTCAGAAAGATTTTGGAAGTGGTTCTTGTTTTACAGATTATGATGCAATGAGAAAAGGATTAATTACTTTACGAAATTATATGGAAGAAGATTATGGTCCGTGCACTCTTGCTCTTCCATATAATATGGGATGTACTCGCGGCGGCGGAGATTGGAGTATTGTTTATCAGATTATAGAATATGTATTTGGAAATTCTGAATTTGAAATATTAATTTGTAAATGTGATAAAGGATAAATAGAAAAACTATTATAAATTAATAGAAGGAGATGATAAAATGCCAATAGGTGAAGGTTATAATATTAAACAAAAAGAACCACCAAAATATTATGTTGGTCAACATGTTAAAGTTAATGGTCGTTCAAAAATTATTGAATGTAAAATAATTGATGTAAAAGAAATATTTGTTACAAGTCAAGGAATAAATAGTTGGTCTTATAAAGTTGATAAAGCAACAGGATTAGAACGAGACTATATTTTAGAAGACTCAATATATCCTTTAGAAGTTAAACAAGTAGAGCAGCCAATAGAATATACAGTTAAACAAGGATATGTTGTAGAAGGTTTTTCAGAAGATACTGGAAAAGCACTAATAACAATAGAAAAAATTGATAGTAATAGAATTAGAATAGGAGATAGATTTTGTAATGCTTGTAATGCAAATGCTTTAATTGAAAAAGATAATAATAAACAATTCTTTTTATTAAAGATGGGAACTCCTATAGTACATTTATGTCAAGATTGTTTAAATCATTTAAATGTATGTACTTCTGAAATTTTAAAATATGATGATTCACAAAATATTACAGCAGCATCAATAGTATAGGAGATAATATATGAAAAAAATAATTGCTATAATATTAGTTCTTGGATTACTTTTTATATTTACTGGGTGTACTGAAGATAAAGTTGCTAATAAAGATTATGAAGGTAGTAAAAGATTTACTCAAGTGGATGAAGATCAATATAGTATAAGTCAATACGTTTATTATGTTTATGTAGATAATAAAACAAATATAGTATATCTTATTGGATATGGATATGATGGATCTTCTGGAATAAGTCCATTATTGAATAAAGAAGGTAAACCTATGACTTTATCAGAATATTTAGAAACAAGATAGGAGATACTATAATATGAAAAAAGTAATTTTAGTTTTATGTATATTTGTTTTATTATTTACTGTTGGATGTTGTTCAAATACTGTAGATTCTATGTCTAATAGTGATAAGAATACTAGATTTGTAAAAACAGAATATACTTATACTGTGATTGGTAAAATATGTTATGTTGTTGTAGATAATGAATCTAATATGGTTTATTTATGTAGAACTGGAGAATCATTTAATGTTTTTGAACCTTTATTAAATAAAGAAGGTCAACATTCAACATATACAGAATTTTTAGAAAGACAAGTGAGATAAATGTTAAATTCAATTGTTCTTGGTGATAGAATACGTTGTTTAGAATGTAAAGAAGTATTTATATTAGAAAATATAGGATTGAATACTTTATGTGAGTATATTCATTGTCCAGTTTGTGGTAGTGATTATGATACTCATTATTATCATCTATATGGAGAAAAAATTGAAGAACCAAAAATTGAAATCGAAATAGAATGGTGAGGAGATAAAATAATGACATTAAAAGAACAATTAAATAAAGACTATATAAACTATATGAAAGAAAAACAAACATTAGCCAAGAATGCTATACAACTTATTAGATCTAATATAGCTTCTGTGGAAAAGGATAATAAATCTGAGATAACTGATGAAAGTATAGTGATTATAATTCAATCACATATTAAGAGATTAAAAGAAAGTCGTGAGTTTGCAGTTCAAGGAAATAGAGAAGATATAATAAAAGAATGCGATAAATCTATTATAATACTTGAAAAATATTTACCAAAACAATTAACTGATGAAGAATTAGTAGATAAAATAAAGTATATAATTTCTATGATGGAATTTGATCCAAATACTGGAGATGTTATTAAACTAACTATAAAGGATATGGGTAAGATAATTAAACAATGTAAGGATGAAATGGGATCTTCTGTAACTGGTGAACGAATTGCAAACGAAGTTAAAAAGCAACTACTATCCAAGTAGTTGCTTTTATTTTTATTACGTATTATTAACAATCAAAATAATTTTTCTTATAAATGAAATAACATCTTAATCTAGCTGTGATTATAATTATTTGAATAGATAAAAGTATATCATAATAGCGAAATCGCCGTGCAAAGATTTGATCACTTTGCGAGAGTCGAACCTTTTATGTTAATTTATATGATGAAGTCACCACAGCAAGATTGCTTGTAGAGTTGTGCTAATTATAAATATATTTTTATCTTTTTACATAAATTACAATATTTAAAAGGAGAATCTATAAAATGAGTAACTTATATGGTTGTATTTATGCAATAGAAAATATTAGAGAACAGATATGCTATGTTTGTTATATTGTTAGTAAATACGATTGGCAATTATGTAAAGTTATAAAAGCTGAAGATCTTGCAGAACGTCAGAAAAACAATATTGTTATTGAAAGATTAGATAAATCAGGTAATTTAAAAATTAGAAGAGACGTTGCTAGGATTAATGATAAGTCAAATTGGAGAGTTGTTATTTTGGAAACTAATTTGACAACAGATGAAGAATGGCTAAAACAACGTAAAAATGATATTATAGACAAATTAGAAAATGAAGGAATTAAAGTTTATAACATTATTAAAAATACTTCTAAAAATAATCAAAATCAATTAACTTTTGACAATATAACAGAAAATAATTTAACAAATAAGGAGAATAGAAAAATGAAAACAGATAATAGAATTTTTGAAAAAGTTCCTATTGATAAAATGAGAATACATTTAGCATCTGAAGGTGGTTATCAAAGAGATCCTAATTGTAGACCAAAAAAAATTAAAGATATGAGTATATATTTTGATATTAATGCATTAGGATGTCTTAAAGTTAACAAACGTAAAAATGGTTTATATTATGTAATAGATGGTGGGCACCGATTAATGGTTTTGCAAGCTTTAGGATATGTAGATGTTTGGTGTGAAGTAACATACGTTACAGAAAATTCTGTAGAATATGAAGCATTATATTATATTGATCAAGATAATCGAGTAACAAAAGTATCAAATGTTGAAAAATGGTCTGGAAGATTAGCCGCAGATGAAACACAAACTTTAGATCCTAAAACAATTAAGCAAATACAAAATGCAAGAAGTGCACAACCTATATTAGCCAAACATGGTTATAGTGTTGGTGCAACAAGAAGTAATCTTGTTTTTGGAGCTGTTGAATCTTTAGATCTTATTGTTAATAGATATGGTTTAGATATTTTAGATAAAACATTATTTTTTCTTAATAAAATATGGCCTAATGATGAAGATAGAACACAATCTCAAATTGTAAAAGGTTTTGCATATTTTATAAATACTGCAATTAATCAAAAGAAATATTTTCCAAATGAAATAATTTCTGTATTTACTAAAAAACAAAGATCTTTAAATGATTATGCGAACGATGCTAAAGCTCTTATAAAAATTATGAAAAGTTCAAAACAAGCCGGCGGAGGCGGCGGTAATCCTAGTACTGAACAAGGGATTATTTTTATAAATGAATGGAATAAACATAGAAAAACGCAAGTTAAATATATTACAGGATTTAATTTTCCAAAATAAACATTATCAAGGAGATTATAAAATGAAACAAGTAACAAATAAATTTGGTACTGGTGAATTATATGAAATAAACGATGTATCTGGTTTTATATACGTTAGATGTACAGCTTGTATTAGCATTTATTCAGACTTTTTAAGTTGGGCTGAAAATAATATTGCAAGAATATCTGAAGTACCTGATGACAGTGATAGTATCATTATTTTAGGTTGTCAAGTTACAGACTTAGCTATCTTAAATGATTTAAAACATGCAGAAGAATTTAAAGATAGAAATGTCTATATGGGTGGTTGTTTAGCTCAAAGATTTGATATTGAATTACCTGATTACATAAAAAGATTAGATGTAGTTCGTATTGAAAATCAACCAATTAATGAATTAACATTTACTACTGTTGATTTTGCTAAACCTTTTTGGGAAAAAGATTTTGTAGATACTGAATCTGTAAATGATAATTTAAAACCTGGACATATTTTTAGAAATTATTATCCTTTAAAGATTGGAGCAGGATGTACTCTTAAATGTGCTTATTGTACTATAAGAGATACTCGCGGAGATTATTATGAATGTAATGCTACAGATCAAGTAAGTGAATTTATAAATAATAAAAATGTAGTTTTAATTTCAGATAATCCTACAGTAAAACAAATAAAAGATTGGTGCGCTATTGCTATAGAGTATAATAAAGAAATATCTATAAGAAATGTAGAACCTATGACAGTTATATTATGTAAAGATGAATTGTTAACATTATCAGAAAAAGGTTTGTTAGATATTCTTCATTGCCCAATACAATCTAATAATCCAAAACTATTGGAAGTAATGGATAGAAATTCAAAAGCTACAATGGAATATATTGCTTTGGTTCCTGAATTTAGAAAAAATGGTACTAAAGTAGCTACTAATATAATTATTGATTATACTGTAGTAGAGTTTGGAGACACTATGATAAGTCCAAACAGAGATGAAAAGTTTCTTAATGCAAATTTTGATTATTGGGTATGGAATCCATATTTTGATGGTAATTGGAATAAAGAAAAAGCAGAAGCAAGATGGGCTCATTATTTTGCAAAATAAATAATTAAATAAAGGTATTCTTTGTAATTGATTTTAATTATTACAAAGAATACCTATTTATAAAGGAGTGTAAAATATAATGTCATTACAAACAATGGTAGATACGATTACATATGTATCTCAATATGAAGGTGAAGAACCAGAAAATGAAAATTTAGGTCAATCATTATATGATATGACTTGTTATTCACATGAGTTATTATTTATGGAATATGGAAAAGATATTTTAGGTAAAACAAAAAGTCTTAGATTTGCTGAATTATATACAAAATATCCTTTTTATTCACCTGCTGATAGGGAAGAAAACATTGAGATTCAAGAATATGAAATGTTATTATTAGAAATGATTGATGCAATAAAAGATAATTATGAATGTATTGAAACTTGGAATGGATTATTAATAGAAGATAGATCTGGTGGAATACATTTTTATCCAGAAGATTTTGGAAATGATGCTTGGTATGATAAAAATATTTTAGATAATGTTGCTGAAAATGAAAGAATGAATATATTTGCAGCAGCACAAGAAGAACAAGATAATTGTATATTACCATTTAGAACTCAGCTTTGCTAAAATAATTAAATGAAGATAAATCTATTATAATTATATGTAAGAACAATAATAAATAAAGGAGATTAAAATTATGAAGAAAATTATTTACACTCAAGATACTCATTATAATAGTGAGTCAGAAAATCCAAAATATTTGCTATATGCAGATACTCAAGAAGGTAAAAGATTACCTATTGAACATTGTATTTATGGAACTTGGGGACATAAAGTTTGTGATGATATTACTCAGAAGTTTACTATTTCAGATGATGAAGGAATTTTGAAACATACATTTGGTAGTTTTGAATTAATTGAAATGATACAAAAAATGATTGATGCTGGTACAAAACATATTTTGGTTGTAGTCGATGTTCAAAATGATTTTGTTACTGGAGCATTAAGAAATGAAGCTGCTATAGCTGCTATGCCAAATGTAATTGAAAAGATTAAATATTATGAAGATACTATTAATAAAGACGATGGTGAAATTACAATTGAATTTATTGGTTTTTGTACTGATATTTGTGCAGTATCAAATGTTATTATAACTAAGACTGCTTTTCCTGAAGTAAGAATTATAGTAGATCCACTTTGTTGTGCTGGTGTAACTCCTGAAAGTCATGATGCAGCTATTCTTACAATGAAAATGTGTCAAATAGATTGTTAAATTAAAAGGAGTTGAATAAAGAGTGTTTGAATTTGATAAGTATGAAATAGAAGTAATAAACAACATTAAAGAGTTTATTGAAAACGAACACTCTTTGATTAACATTAATGATTTAATAAATAAAGTTGGTATACGTCATGAAGGTTCTATGGCTGATGTTAGAAGTATATTACAATATTTAATAGCTAATGATTTTTTACAATTTAATTTTGATATTAGATATTTATCTTTATCAACATTTGGTAAAATTTATTTTAACTATATATCATATGAAGATAATAAATATGGTGATAGATTTACTATTAAAGAATTTTTAGAACATGTTCAGTCTGGTTGTATTACAGATTTTGATGGTTGTGGTTATTATGGCAATGTAAATCAAAAAAGTAATATATCAGTAACATGTAATGAAGATGAAATTATTAAAATGAAAAATAATAAAACTTTTTCACATGTATATTGGTTTAATAAATAAAGGAGATTAATAAATGATAACAATTAATAATACAGTAATGAATATAAAACATTTTCCAGATAATACAATGATTATGTTAGATTTAAAAATTCCATTAACAAGTCATAAATGTCCTATTGAAATAGTTTGGCAATATGAAAATTCTGAAGAACAACTATGGTTGTATTATTTTGTTAATTTTATAAAAGATAATTGTAATTATAGATATAATAAATTACATTTAATTCTTCCATATTTGCCAAATGCTCGTATGGATAGAACTAAAAATGAAAATGATGTACATGTTTTAAAATACTTTTGTAAATTTATAAATGATTTAAATTTTGAAACAGTAGTATGTTTCGATATTCATTCTTCAGTAGGTAGTAGTATGTTAAATAATTTAAAACATATTATGCCAATTGAAACTATTAGAAAAGTTATTAATAAATGTAAACCTGATTTTGTGTTTTATCCTGATGAAGGAGCAATGAAGAGATATTCAGATTTAATTAAATTTTCTTATTTATATGGAATGAAAAAAAGAAATTGGGAAGATGGTAAAATTGTTGGTGTTGAAATTATTAATCCAAGTAATGAAAGTATTGTTGGAAAAAAGATTTTGATTATTGATGATATAACATCTTATGGTGGAACATTTTATTATGCAGGAAAAGCATTAAAGAATGAAATGGTTGGAGATATATATTTATATGTTACACATTGTGAAAATTCTGTTATGGATGAAGAAAAAGGATTATTAAATAAAGAAGATAATCCAATTATTAAAATTTTTACAACAAATTCTTTAAATGTAAATAATAATTCTTCAATTGAACAATTATCTATATTGTAGAAGAAATTAAACAACTGTAAAGGAGAAATAACTATGTATAATGTAAATCCACTTTTGCTATTAGATTATTATAAGACAACTCATAACGAGCAATATCCTGAAGGTATTACAAAAATTGTTTCGTATTATACTCCACGAAGTACACGTATACCTGAAGATTGGGGTATTCCGTTTGCAGCTGTGCAAGGTTATATTGGAGAATATTTGATAGAAGCATTTAAATATGGATTTTTTGAAATGCCAAAAGAAATGATAATGAAACAATATAAACGTATTCTTAATAACACACTTGGAAAAAATATTGTTAATTACGATAAAATTGAAAGTCTATATGATTTAGGTTACTTACCTTTGGAAATTGGTTGTGTTCCTGAAGGTACTATGGTTCCATTTGGAGTTCCAATGTTGTATATAACAAATACTCATCCTGATTTTGCATGGTTAGTAAATACATTGGAAACTCAAATTAGTTGTTCTTTATGGCATCCTATGTTAAGTACTATGGTTGGATATAAATATAGACAAATTGTAAATAAATTTTATGATATAAGTGTTGATGATAATATACCAAGATGTAGAGGTCTGAGTGACTTCAGTATGCGTGGACAAGAATCTGTAGAAAGTGCAATTAGATCATCTGCTGGTTTTTGTTTGTCTTTTTTAAGTACTGCTACTGTTCCTACAGCTGAATATTTTGAAAGATATTATAATGCTGATGTTGAGAGTGAAGATGTTATTTATGGTGCTATTTCTACAGAACATTCTGTAATGAATTCTAACTTTGGTGTAGATGGCGATGAAATAACAATGATTAGAAAATTACTTACTGAGATATATCCTAATAATAATTTCAGTATGGTATCTGATAGTTATGATTATTGGAATCTTGTTGATAATCTTCTTCCTCAGTTGAGAGTAGAAATTGAAAATCATAATGGATTTATTGGTATTCGTGGTGATAGCGGTGATCCTGTAGAGATAGTAACAAAAACTATTTTTAAACTTTGGGATTTGTTTGGTGGTAGTATTAATTCAAAAGGATACAAAGTTCTTAATTGTAAAATAAAAGCTATTTATGGAGATAGTATTACATTTACAAGATTAAAGAATATATATCAAATTCTTATTGATAATGGATTTGCTTGTAATAATTTCCTTCCTGGTTCTGGAAGTTTTAGTATGCAGTGTATGGAATATATACAGAATGTTGGAACAGAAGAAAATCCAAAATATATTGATGCTTATGCTCCTTATACTCGTGATACTTACGGTGTAGCTATTAAAGCAACTTATTGTGAAGTAACAGATTCTGATAGTGAATATGTAAAAAGAATTTCAATATTTAAAGCACCTAAAACTGATAAAGCAGATTTTAGTAAAAAATCTCAAAAAGGTTGTTGTGTAGTACAGTGGAGTGAAGCCGATAAAGATGGTAATCAAATTTTATATTATGAAGATGAAGTAAGCTGGGAAGATGCAAGTAATAATCCTAATAATATATTAAAGCCAATCTTTAAAGATGGTAAAATTATTGAAAAAAATTGGCAAACACTATCTCAAATAAGAAATAGATTGCATGATGGTAAATTTTAAATGAATAATTGGAAAAATTTTGCTAAATTAATAAATGCTCCATATAATAAACGTTTTTCTACAGATGGTTATGGTGATTTTAGAATAGATAATAAAGGTTTATATATTTATAAAAATTATAAAGATGACTTTAGTGGTTATTGGCATGAAGATTATAATTGGAATGGTTATATAATGTCAGGTTTATTAAATGGAAGTATTTTAGTAATTGAAAGGATATAAATATTTTATGAAAAGACAATGGGATGCTGTAAAATGTAAAGAAGAACTTATTCAATGGATTAAAGATTACTTTGCAATAAATGGACCAAAGTCAAAAGCAATAATTGGTTTATCTGGTGGAATAGATTCTTCATTAACTTTGGCTCTTTGTGTAGAAGCATTAGGTGCTGATAGAGTTGTAGGAGTATTGTTACCAAATGGACAGCAAGAAGATATTGACTATTCTATTGAACTTGTAGATTTATTTAAAATTAAATATCATACTATAAATATTGAACTTGCAATGAATGCAATTTATAGTACACTTGGTATTTATGGTTTGGAACTTAATGAAATGGTAACTATAAATACTCCTGCTCGAATGAGAATGTTAATGCTTTATAACATATCAGCTATTGAAGGTGGTCGTGTTTCATGTAATTGCAATTTTGATGAAGACTTTGTAGGTTATAGTACAAAATTTGGCGATGATGCTGGTGATTTTGCACTTCTTAAAAATTTATTGAAAAGTGAATTAAAAGAAGTTGCTAAATTAACTATATTACCTCAACGTTATATTGATAAAACACCAATTGATGGATTATGCGGTCAGTCTGATGAAGAACGTATGGGTGTAACTTATGATGAAATTGAAGAATATATTAAAAATGTTATAGTTACTGATGTAATTCATGAAAATCAAATCAAAAAATTACACGAATATGGATTGCATAAAGTAAATCCAATTCCGTATTACAAATATTATGAAGATAGGAGTGTATGCTAATGGGGTTGTTAGATAAAGTAAAATATTGTTCTGAATGTGGAAAAGATACTAAACATAAATTAGCTGGAAGTATTCAAGATCTTGGTAAACGATTATTTAATGTAGTCATGACTAAAGGTTATTCAGAAATAAATCAAACTGGGAAGAATGCTTGGGAATGTTCTAAATGTGGCGAAATAAGTAGTTATTAATATGTGTAAAGATAATCATTTTTTATTTAATCGTAAACCAGGTACTTGTGTATCATGTCAAGGAGAATCAGATTGTTTTCTTGAACATAAGAAAGTATTTTCAATATATCCTTTTTGTAGTAAGTGTGAAGAAAAAGAATTATATAATAAACATGTATTTAATATAATAAGGAAATAAAAAGTTATTTAAAGGATTAGTACTTTAGCTAATCCTTTTATTTTAAAGATTTTTAATTTAAATGTAAAAAAACTATTTACATTTATAAAAATATGTGATATAATATATTTATAATTTAAATTTAAAGGAGAGATGTAAAATGAAAAGGTATTCAGTTTGTTTTAATTGGCAGTATTTATCAGAAACAGTAGATGACATTTTAAATGATTGGAGAAAGAAATTACCTAATTGTACATTTACTGTAATTAAAAATGTTCCTAAGCGTTGGCCAACAGTTGAAATATCAGCTTTAGCAGTTGAAGATCTTTGGGAAGCTATAGCTGCATACTGTAGAACTGGTTATGTTATGAGTGATATTAGTAAAGATCGTATAACTATAAAAGAAATTTAAAGGAGAGATATAAAATGAAAATTTATTCTATTATTCTTGATTGGGCATATGATGATGAATGTGATAATATAAATACAAGTTTGGAATATGCAAAAGGTATTGCTTCAAATTGTGTATTTGAAGTGGTTACAGAAAAAGGACCAAGTGGATGGCCTGAAGTTAAAGTATATACTGAAGTATTACCTGCTTTGATAGATTATTTGAAAATTTATAATGGTGATAATAATATAGATTTTCTAATGGACAAAATTGAAACAGTAGAGATTTAATAAGAATTAAAATAAAAATATAAAAACTTATTTGTTGAAGTGTGATTTATAAAGTACAAATATAATTAAAAGCAGATCATTCAGTTGATCTGCTTTTTACTTTATAAATAAAATAAAAATATAGGAAATTATGTAAAAAGAGTGATGAAATGATGGATCTTTTTGAAGTATTACAAATATATAATGAAACTATAAATAATTTTTTATATCATTTTACAACATTACATTATATTGATGATATATTAAAAACTAATAAATTAATTCCACATGAAATGCAAAAAGATGTAGGAGGAATGATTTATACAGGAGTTTCAGTTACTCGTAAAAAAGATTTTTATATGAATGATGAAGATTCTATTTGTATTATTTTAGATAAAGATAAATTAAAACAAGATTATAAAATAATTCCATTTAATCCTCATAGAAAATCAAAATATAAAAGTTCTCTTTTAAGTTACAGAATGAATAGTGAAGAAATTGTAGTTACAGGTAAAAAAGGTTTAATAAATTTAGATAAATACATTGTAAATATAATTTATCCAGAAAATAAATAATAAGGTGGTGAAATTCTCTTGGCTAGAAAATCCATTATACAAACAAAAAAAATGGTTCCTGAATATTTTGCTAACAATAGAGAATTTCAAGTATTTTTAAGAGCTGTTAATTTAGCATTAACAGTTATTAAATCTGATATTGATAATTTTATTCCAAACCTTCTAGATCCTCTTAGATGTAAGGCAAGATTATTACCATTATTATCTAATTATGTAGGTTGGAATTATGATCCAACTGAACGAGTTGAGACGAATAGATGGATTACCAGATTATATCCTTTATTAATTAGAAATAGAGGAAATGAAATAGGAGTTACATTAGCTGTTGCAATGGCAATATCATTAATGGCAGATCCTGATGATATTGATGAACTTAGTAAAAACTTTAGTATTGAATTAGATTATGTATATGATAAATATGGAAGAAAAATTGATAGATTAAAAATTTATATTTATTTTCCTGCTTATTTATCTATCTTAAAAGATTTAATTGAAGTTGTTAGACCTGCTGGTATTATGGTTGAACTAATTCCTGCTCATAGTATTAGTTCAGATGGTCAGACAACTATTGTTTTAACTGATGAATATTCAATAATGAAGTATCATTATTTAACTGGTAAATTACTTTCAATAAATGATGTAAACATTCATGTTCAAAATAGTTGGGAAGTTCTTTGTGATGAACAAGTATATAAACAATATCGTTGGGTTGATTTAGAACCACCTAATGCAGAAAATTATAATAAGTATGGAAAAAAAGATGAATACTTAGATGCTTATCCTCCATTTGATTGGTCTAATTTAGAACCAAAAACCTGGGCAGATCTTGAAGATACAGGACGAGCTGAAGCATATGGCGCTATGCCAGGACTTGCTCCTTATTATATAGATAATAAAAATACAAGAACAACTGGAGAATGGTTAGTTGATGGTCGTTTTGTAGATAAATATGGAAATGATATGGGTAAGTACGTTGATATTGAAAATGGAAAAATAATGTTTGACACTGGTGCTTGGTCTGGTGAAACTGTAAAAGAAACAAGAATATTTGCTCAGAATACAACTACAGGCGGAGATTATTATACTGGAAAATATTTTGATGTTTCAAATCCTGCTAAAGTACTTAATACATATTATCAGATATTAGAAGATGGAGTATTTAGAGGATTCTATTTAGGAAAAGATGATTTTACTTTTTATAATGAAAATAATAAATCAACACGATTAAAATTAAAAGAATATGAAATGGTAATAAATGGTCAAAATACTTTAGTATGGAAAGTATTCAATACTGAAGATGTTATGTTTAATTGGCATGTTGATATTAGAAGTAGAAAATTTATAAAAGATGATGTTGGTGATGAATTATATTCAAGTCAATATCAAATTCCTTTTAATAATTTTAGTTATATTGGTAAAAAAGCATATTTAATGAAAGTTAATAAGATTACTAATGAATTTGTAGCATCTTCTTATTATGTTAATCGTTATGGAGATGTTGTAGATCATGCTGGAAACATAATACTTTCAAAGAAAGATAGATATAAAGTTTCAGATTCAACAATGATTGGTTTTTCAGAAGTTCATCAAAATCAAAGATTTTCTACATATGATGGCACAAATATTATGGCTCGTGAATGGTCATTTATGAAAGATGATGATATACAAAACACTAGAGGTAGAGATAATATAAATGATTTTGAAGAATATGATAGAGTTACAGATCCACGTTATAAATTAGAATTTGAATTATTTGATATTGGACAACCTATAAGAGAATATACTGGAACTGAAATGATTAGATTTTTATCTAGTGAAGAATTATCTGAAATACGAGCGTCTGAAGGAATTATTCATGTACCATTATTTATTACTCCATTTGATAATTTTTTATATGGCTCGCCAGATAATAAAGCTATAGGTATGTTAAAGATTAAACTAAATCTTCCAATTAATTTTTCATTAGGTGATATTTTTAAAACAATGAAAATAAGATTTGAAAAGAAACTTCCTAATAATGAGTTAAATCCAAAATGGGATGTATTTATTGATTGGACAGCAAATACTTCAAATAAATCTTTATTTAATTTAAACGATTTAGAAAATCCTATTCAATTTTTTAAATGTGGAATTATAGAAAAAAGAACTTTACATTGGACTAAAGCTCCTATTACATTAACTCCAAAATTGTATGATGGAACTACTAGAGTTTATACAAGACAAGGAATAGTTAATGAAAATAATGGTTATTATCAAACTATAATAGGAAAAGATTATATAGGAGGTTAGTATTATGCCTGATATGATTTTTGGAAGTAAAACTCCAAATTTACATTTAAATAAACCTGATAGATTAGATCATATTTATGTTGAACAATTAAATGAGAACATGGATATTCTCGACCAAATGCATATAGATTTGATGGCATTAATTGATAGTTTAGCTCCAATAGATTCACCAATTTTTACTGGAGATCCTCAAGTTCCATTGGCTGATGGTACTAATCTTAATTCAATCGTTAATGTTCAATATTTAAATAATGCGTTAGAAGTAAAAGTACTTTAATAAAGGTGATTAAATAATGGCTATAAATATTACTAGCGTAACTCAAACAGAATCAAATTTTGCAACATATAGACACATGTTGAAAGGTTCTATAACCAGTGCTTCTTCTAGTGATTTACAAATATTTATAAACAATCATAGAAGTTATGGAGTTATAGTGCAATCATCTGGGTCTTTTACGCATGAAATTTTCTTAGCTGATGGAAAGAATGAAATTATTTTAAACAGAATAAGTAAAACAACAGCTGCTATATTAGAAACAAAAACAATTTATATCAATGTAGATATTATGCCAATAGAACCACAAAAACAAGATTTATTATTTAATTTTATTGGTAGTGATGATGAAAATTTTGAATTAAATACAGCTAATGCTGATATGAAATATTTGGATAAACACGCTGGAGCAAATAAGAAAATAAAATTAGATCAAGAAGTTCAATCGCATTTTTTTGAATTAGATGAAGAATTATCAGAATTATATAGATTGGATCAAAGACCTGAAGAAATACCAATTATTCAGAGTGATATTATCAAAAGACCAATAATTGTTGATTATGATTATGTAGAAAAAGTATATGACGGAACTACAGATATTACTCCTGAATTAAAAACTTTAACATTAGATGGAAATTATAATGGGGGATATAGATTTTTAGATATTCAGCATAAATATAATGATTTTGCAAATACTGGATTTGTTCGTGGAACTGTTGAACGAAAATCTATAATTGAAACATTATTAAGAAATACTATTATTTATATTAATAAAAATATAGATAATTTTAATATTACGCAGATTCTAAATAATTTAAATGAAGGAATATATTGTTATACAGTATTAGAACTTGGTTTAGCTGTTAAATATGTAGGAATTATTAATTTACCTTATATTTATTCTTCAATTTTAGTTGAAGAATTTATTGTTCCTATTGATGTAAATAATCCAAATAAATATGCACAAAAACTAAATGAGTGTATGAATTGGCTATCCATCAGGACACTTCCTGATACTATCCAATTAGATTATACAAATATTGATGTAAGTACATTTCAGGTCATTCTAGATGATAAGATAGGGTTTCCCATTGTAAATCAAGTTTTACAAGGAGATTTATGGGTTATAGATCCAACTAAACCATTTGCTGAGATAATATTTAAAGATTCAACTGAAACAATGACTATTACACAAAATGGTTTATTATCTCTTAATGGATTTGAAAGAATAGAAGTAAAAGAAAAGTTTGAAGTTAATTTTAAATATTTAGTTACTTCTACATTAAATGAAAATATTCAATATATTATTGCAGATAAAGGCTATGTAACTGCAAAATTTGATTCTGCATATTTTGAAAGTAAGAATATAACTAATGAATTACACCCAATTATTATAAATAATCTTCAATTAGATAAAGATATTAAAGGTGATTCGTCAATGGATTACCAAATTGCAAAATATAATTCACAAGGAAGAATTACTAAACGACCAATAATAGCACATATTGAAGTTTTAGATAAAATTTATGATGGTAGTTTAGTAGCTCCATTTAAAGTAAACCAATTAGAGAATAGTATTTCAGGAGATAATATATTTATAGATACTACTTATGATGAAAATCGTGAATTACAAACGCATAAATTCAAAAAAACAGGAGTATCTTGGTTTGAATTTAATGACATAAATGTAAATACACAATGGCAACCTACAATAGATAATATAAATACATTAACAATAGGAATGAGAACAGCATCTTTACATAATAATTTATTATTAGAAGGAACAGATGCAATAAATTATACATTAAGTTATATTTTATCAGCCAACGCTAAAATAAAACCAAGAGAAGTAACATTAATTATAACTAATTTAAGATTTATTAGAGCTTCAAAGAAATGGGAGATAGAATATTATTTTGAAAATGATATTTCAGATGATAATTTAACTATAAGCTTTAATACAGATGACGAAAATGATATACTTGTATTTGATAATAGTGGAAATACTGATGAAAGTATAATTCCAAGATATTTTAGTTATTTATTTGATCCAAATTATCAGTTTATGAATCCAGAAAATGAAATTAAATCAATAAATGATCAAACAATGTTTTGGACTGATACTGAAAGAATAGCAGAACCAAATACAGAAAGAATAGATATTACTGCAACAGAAAATTCTGCTTATGAAGGTGACATAAAGTTAACTTTAAGAGATATATATTATGAAGATAAGAATAAACTTTATAAATTACATAATAAAGATATGGTTCATGTTACAAATATTAAATTACATCCTAATAATCCAAAAAGTAAGAACTATATATTAATGAATCCACAAATTGATTGTGAAATCAATATAATATAAGGTGGTGAATCTAAATGCCAGATAAATTAAGTCTAAATAAAGGTATAGAATCTAAATTAAATACAATTCCAAAAGTAAATGGTTCAATGACTTTTACTGAAGATGGTCAAAATTGTTATATTGATTTTAGAACTATAAGTGGAAATGTAAATCGTGTAAAAATTACAGATATTATATTTTTAGCTAATGATTCTAATCGTTCAACAATCACAAACCCTCAGCAAAATAAGTTTTATTATGTTCAAGGAACTAAAACTATATGGAATTATACTTCAAAATGGTTAAAAGTATGTAAATTTGATATAGATTACTATATTTCTACCGCAGAATTTTCATTAGTTTCTGGAAGTAATGATACATTAGCAACTATAACAAAAACTTCAATATCAAGCTGGTCAGACGATAATTCACAACTTGGAAGTATAATTATTGATAAAAATAATAGTTTTGGAATAATTACAAGTTTAAATGGAAGTTTATTACTTAATGTTAGAGTATTAAATGACAATAGTTATGATAATACACTTAAAAATATAGATATTTATATTGATAGTAATTATACTGGTACTCAGGAAGTTGGTACATTTAAAAAACCATTTAAAACGTGGTTAAAAATGGAAACAGATTGTGCAACAATATTATCTAATGCAACATATAGATGTACTGTTCATTTAAAATCAGGTACTACTATTTCTAAATCTGATGCAACCCTTAATATAAGTGGTTGGAATAATGTAAACTTTGTATCTGATGGTTATTTAACAAATACATTTTTGAGTATAGCTAATGTTAAAATTATTAATTCATCAATTATTAATTTTAGAAATATTCAGATAAATACTAATTCTGTACAAATTGATGGTTCTAACGTTATTTTAGATAAAACATTAGTATCATTAAATAATACTAATGTTACAATAAATAATTCAACATTATTAACGTTAGATACAGAATTTCGTGCTTCTAAATTTTATTTTAGTGGAAATAGTTATTCAACTTTTAAAAATTCTAAAAATATAGTAATTGAACAAATAAATCAAACAGCTGGTTCTTTAATTTTAGATAATTGTACAAATGTAAATATAGTAAATAATAGTGTTACAAATGCTGCAGATTTATTTATCTTTAATGATACTGAAATTTCAAGAAACTTAAGTAATATTCAAATTAAATATGAAACTTTAGGCAATGTAATGTTAGAAGGTGGTTATTTATCAACTACTCTTTCTGGAATTTATGGTACTATTAATATTAAAGCCGTAAAAATTGATTTAGGTCAATTTGATTTTAAAGGAGTTATTCCAACGTTAACTGGTACTGTAAATCAAACATCTGGATTAAATTCTGATGAGGTTTATGATTTAGTCAGTAGATATTATGGAAATTTAAATCCTACTTTAAAAAGTCATTTAGATGCTATTGGAAATAAATTTGATGATATATACAATGTACAATTACCAAGTAAGGTAGCAAAAGCTGCAATGAGAGATCCAGCTAATATTACAGATTATACAATGGTAAAAAATGTTAATTATAGAATTGATCCAACAACTCATAAATTAGAATTAGTTGTAACAAAAAAAGATGTTAATAATGATAATCATACAACTAATAATTCAACATCATATATAACATTACCTGGTGCTAATACATTTGATGATGGTGTAATGACAAAAGAATCATATGAAGCATTAAGATTAGCAATTATGGATATTGAAAATATCAAAAATCAAGGTGGACATTTTATTGGTTTTTCATTTAATACTGTTGCTGATTTAATGGCTTGGACTAATCCTAATAAGATTCCAATCGATAATGGAGATTTTACATATGTTTTATTTGATGAAAATCATTTAGATGATAATGGAGATCCTCAAGTATGTAAATATGTTTGGTCTGTTTTAAATCCAAATAATGAAACAAATATTAAAGGTTTATTTGTTACTATAGGTGATCCTACTTATAGTGACTGTACTGGTTATTATGAAAATAAAGGAGTAAATACAACAAATACTTCAACTACTCCTATGGGAACTGCTTATGGTTCTTATTATAAACTTAAAGATTCAGCTAGATATTTATATAGAGTTAACTATCCTACTGGTGGAACTCCTACTGGAAAGTATTGGCAATTATCAGATGGATTATCTAAAGGTGTAGGACAGGAATTTTTTAATAAATTAGATACAAGTTCAAATATATCTGATATATATTATAGTCATTCTTGGTATAAAACATCTGTAGGTATTAAAGATATTGCTGTAGAACCTGATTATAAAGATGCAGCTTTTTCTTGGCAGTTTGCATTTATTATTCAAGAAACTCCAATTGGAATAGCATCAAGTACTAAATCAGGTATTGTTAAATTAGTAAGTGATTTAAAATTAAATACTGCTCCAGTTCCTGCAGTAACAAGTGGTTCAGCTAATAAAGTATATCCTATTCAATTAAATGAAGATAATAAAATGGTAGTTAATGTACCTTGGCCAAGTGTACCAGAAAAACCTAAAATTTTACGAGTACCAAGTTATACACCTCTCGGTGTAGAAGAAAGAATAAAAATAACTATAGATCCAACAACATTTGATTCAAATTATACATATACTTGGGATGGTCGACTTGGTGATGATATATCTAATGGTCCAGGTGGAGCCGGAGAATTATATCCACCTGGAAGACAAGTGGTTACTCTGACTGCAGAATATATGGGATTAACTGCAACTGCTGCAGAAGTATTTTTTGTTGGTAATACAAATGTCGATGGTGGTGGAGCTCCATTGGCTGGACAGGTATATAATACATTGGAACCTGGTATTCCAGGGTTTCTTATAAGAGGTTTTGAATTTTCTGTTGGACCTATGACTGGTCATAATGGTGGTCAAGATAGGTTTCTTGTATTTGGTCATAATATGGATTCTGATGAGTGGGTTAGAATTTTAGGTGATCCCGTAGGTAAAACTGAAGAAATATTAGCAGGTACTCTTAATTTTGGAACTTCAGGACCATTTAGAACTGGCTCTAATAGTAATGGTGGTTCTTGTACTTGTAATTGTTATGGTACTACATTTGCTCATACTGGTGGTTGTACAGGTATAGGATATCAAAGAGCTGGTCATGTTTGGGGAGTTCTTGAAGACACAAAACCTGGAATATATGGTGGTAGATTATTAACAACTAGTACAATAAATGATCGTGCTGGTATTGGTGGTTGGCCAATATATAAACCAGCTTTAGGTATATATGAATTTGAGACAGCAGGTATTCCTTCAGGTTATAATGAACAAACTGGATCAATTACACAAGGTAGATATGATCAATTACGATTTTTCTTTTATACTTCTCATCCTAGTTGTCTTGTGCAAACTGCAGTTATTAGATATAATATTGAATTAGAATATATTGATTCAAGTACTGTATCTGGAGGAGTATCAAGAGTATCTATTGGTGGTGGTGCCTTAAGTACAACTAGTCCTTATTTACCAGGTACCGATCCGATAACAAGTATTGGAACAATTTATCATTTAGAAACTGATGGATATAAACATGTACCATCAACAAAAGTAAATATTAATCATGAAACTATAAATAATGAAAATAAAATTCTTAGAGTAGCTCCAGGTGATAGTACTATAGTAGGTAATGAAGGTCAATTTTCTTGGGAAACTTTAGGTAGTACTCCATTAGGTGAAATTAATACTACATCAATTACTACTCCATTAACAGTAAATGATACATTATCAGAAGCACTTAGAAAATTAGAAAATAAAGAAAGTGAAATACCAAGTGGATTATTTGCTCCGGCAGGATATGGTTTAGGAGAAAGTTATATAACTATGTATGATGATCCACTAGACGATTGTAATAATGCTTTTAAAAATGGTTGGTATTATTGTAATAATGCTACATTAAATAAACCAATAGGTAGTGTAGTTGGAACTATGTTTGTTACGTCAGGTGATTTAGTAAATGCATCAGTTCAATATTTCTATAGCGAAACTAAATCTTCATTACCTGGAATTAGTGCTGGAACAGCAAAAAAATGGGATGTATATATAAGATATAATGTTTCAGGTGAATATGGATATACTCCTTGGAGATTACAAGATTTAGAATATACTATTGAAACTGGTTCAGATGGTACTTTAGGACCATTAAACAATATTATGCAAGCAAATATGACTATATTTGCAAATCCTGGAAATACAGCTAATAATTATCCATCTAATGACGCATATATAGTTCAACATTTAGTAGGTGGTAGTAGAGTAGTACAAATTGCGCGCTGTCTTACAACAAATATATCATACACTAGAACTTATAATGGTTCTATTTGGAGTTCTTGGAAAGAATTAGGAGCTAATGAACCTGAATATATTATAGGTAGAGCGTTTAATGCTTTACCTGCTAATGAATTAGTTATTACTAATGCATCAGGTACTGTACAAAGAGTATCACCAGCTGGTGCAATTATTACTCCTGGAAATTTTATTCTTGGAGTTACTAAAGAAGCATATACATCGTCATTTAGTCAAGTAAAAGTATATAGTAAAGGTAAATTAATAAATAATATAACAATCGATGGTCCACTATTAAGTGGCGCAGATGTATATTTAGAAGTTACTTTAAACGCAAATACTGGAAATTTTGTTTCTACAGGTACATTTTTTCAAGGAATATCTGCATTTACAAAAAAATCATTTATTAAAATTGGTTATTTAGTATCTACAGGAGTAATATATTTGGATCCTGGTAATGATATTATTACTTCAGATAGTAGCAATAATAGAGTGTTCGATAGACCAACAATTATTAGATCTAGAACTGCATTTAATCAAGCAAGAATGGAATATAATGATTCTGAAGATTGTATTGATATTATATTTAGTTAATTAAAAAGAGGAGGTATAATAAATGCCGTATACTTTTAAAGGTTTAGGAACTGAACAAAATCCATATATTATATCTTCTCTTGATGATTTAATTGGTCTTAGAGATGATTGTAATACAGGAAATACATTTAGTGGTAAATATTTTAAACAAACTAATGATATAGATTTAGAATCTTATTTAAATACTCAAATTAATGGTTGGACACCTATAGGAATAGATTCTACATATTATTTTGGTGGAAATTATGATGGTAATTATAATTCTATAAAAAATTTATGGTATTCAGAACAAGTAAATATAAATTTTTATGGTTTATTTGGTTATTGTTATATATCATCTACATTAATACATAATATAAAAAACTTAATTATTAATATATCTAATAAAGGTTGTACACTTGTTAATAAAAGTTATTGTGGTGCATTAGCTGGATATATGTATTCTATACAACCTTCAAAATTAAATATAATAAATTGTAAAGTAACCGGATCATTTATTAAAGCTTATAATATAATTGGTGGTTTAGTAGGATATGCTCAAACAACAGTATTTAGATATTGTTCTTCTGAATTAAATGAACTTATAGGTATTCAACAGATTGGTGGTTTAGTAGGATATGGTTTTGTTGGTACAATATTTTATAATTCTTATGCAAATGTCAAACTAATTAAAGGAATAGATAGTATAGGTGGATTAGTTGGTAGTTTACAAGGTGGAGGTGAAATATATAATTGTTATACAAATGGAAATATTGAAGGAACAACTGCTGTAGGTGGATTAGTTGGCGCATTTCAACAACATACTAAAAATATTGAAAATTGTTATTCTGCATCTAATGTAAAAGGAAATAATAGAACTGGTAGTTTTATAGGAATTCTTAGTAATGGTAGTTATTTTACAAATGTACGTAATTGTTATAGTACTGGAAGCGTTATTGGTTCCGGATCTACAGTAGCTGCATTTATTGGTGAAGTTGGAACTGTTGTAATGACTGAAAATATAGAATTTATTAATTGCTATACAACCAATATAAACATACAACCCGCTATAACTTTACAATATTCTAAAGTTATTGGAGCTATTGTAAAAATAAATGATTCTAATTTTTATGATGGTGTAATGACAGGAATGAGTTTAGGTTCTGAATTTGCAGCTATAAAAAATAAAACTCCATATTTAATAAATGTACCAAATAATTTACCACATGAAATCGAATATACTGGTTTAGCCGAAGAATTAGTTTTACCTCCTGGAACTTATTTATTTGAGTGTTATGGAGCTGGATCTGTAGCAGAAGATGGTTATTATGCAACATATACGTCTAATACATTAGCTGGTTATTCATCTGGAGTAATTACTTTTAATAATCAACAAATATTATATTTATATGCAGGTGGTAAAGGTTTTTTAGGATATAATATAAATCCACTAGGTGGCTGGAATGGCGGCGGAGCCGGAACAGAATTAAGTATAGTTTACAATGGTGAACATCCAATGAGTGGTGGCGGAGCCACAGATATTAGATTAGTTTCTGGAAATTGGGATAATTTTGATTCTTTAAAATCAAGGATTATGGTAGCCGGCGGAGGCGGCGGAATTAGTATGAATTGGTCTGGAGCTGCGTACGCACCATGGATTGGAGGTTCCGGCGGCGGACTAACTGGTGGAATTCCAACAGCTAATGAAGATTCTCAGCAAATACCATTACCATCTCCAATAATTGCTGTTGGAGCAACTCAAATAGCAGGTGGCAGTGGCTCAAGTGAATCTAATATATTTAGTAGAAATGGAGAGTTTGGCAAAGGTGGTAATGGTGTATATTCAAGACCTATTGCAATAGCTTATCCAACTAGTGCCGGCGGAGGCGGCGGTTATTATGGTGGTGGTGGTGGCTGGTATGGTGCATCTGGTGGATCATCATTCATCAGTGGTCATTTAGGATGTGATGCAATAGCATCATCATCTACTTCATCATCAATAATTCATACTGGTCAACCAAATCATTATTCTGGATTAGTGTTTACAGATACAAAAATGATGACTGGTGAGCATGATGGCAATGGTATGATTAGAATAACATATCTTTCAGGAATTAATAATTTACCATCATTTAAACAATCTAGTGATAAAATAAAATTAAAAGGTATTGTTACAGAAATGCAAAATGCAGATGTACCTTTAACTCAAAAAATTAAAATGTTTAAAAATGGAAGTATACAGATAAATGTATTATTTGAATCAAATAATAAAGATTATATAATTGTTGAATGTATAGAACATCCTCAATATTCTGGTAAATATATTGCTTTTCCGGCTGATGAAGATGATTGTATAGACATTTATTATAAAAAAGAAAATGATCAAATATATTTATATGAAACAGCAACATTGAAGAATTCTTTATATTCATCAATTAATCTAACATTAGATTTTGAATTTAGTAATATATTACAATTAACTAAAAATAGTGAATTAAAAACAAAAGAAATAATAGAATGTTATTCTTATATTAATATATAAGGTGAGGTGAAAAATATATGGCTCAATTAACTCGTGGTTCTACAGTAGATGGAAAAAGAATATTAAATACAGATGATTTGCCTGGTGGTTCTGGAGGATCAGGATTACCTGTTGGTGGATCTATAAATGATTATTTAAAAGGACCAGATACTTCAGCTAGTTGGAGTAATTTGACAACAGATGTAAGAGCTGTAACATTAGGACAACAAATAACTCCTGAATCCGGTGCATTTACAGCATCAGATACAACATTATTAGCATTTAAAAAAATGTATCAACAATTAGGTAATAAACAACCTGAAATTGATGGCGCTGCAACAAGTATAACTAATAGTAATTTAACTACTAATAGAGTTTTAATATCTAATGCTTCTGGTAAAGTAGCAGTTAATCCAAATAGTATTTCTGCAAATAGATTGGTAAGAACAAGTTCAACAGCTAATCAATTACAAGAACTTACAGCTATTACTGCTAATAGAGCTTTAATATCTGATGCTAATGGTTTTCCTGTTCATTCTGCTATAACAAATACAGAATTAGGATATTTAACTGGAATAACATCTTCTATACAAACTCAATTAAATGCAAAAGCTCCTAATAATCATGCTGGAACAACAGCTACTTATGGAGTTAGTACTAGAACTGATTATGGACATTTAAGAGTAACATCTAATGATGGTCTTGGCGTTACATCATTAGGTACTAGTGCATTAGAATTAAATAGAGCTATTTCATTTAATATGGTAGGTAATGCTACAACTGCAGGAAACGCTGGATTATCTATTGATTTAAATGATTATAGAACTCCTGGAGAATGGTATTTTTATATTAATCCTACAGGTTTAACAAATGCTCCAGCATTTTCTTCAGCATCAACTGGTACTTATATAAAAGTAATTATGGGATATTCAACAACTAATTGTATTCAATTATGTTGGGCTAGAGCTTCTTCAGAAATGTGGATAAGACATTGTACTACTGCTACTGCTTGGCAACCTTGGCAAAGATTTTTAACAAGTTCATCACAAATAATTTCAGCAGTAACTACTGGAACAACAACAGGTTTAACTTTGTCATCAGGAGTATTAGGAATTAATTCTGCTAATGGAACAACAGATCGGA
>JGI994J12354_10000203_pt1 | contig 57730 bp, 48 predicted proteins | sample IntmicLarv3ML3BL_FD_12354 | JGI IMG/M metagenome (IMG submission 12354) | reverse complement strand
TTTTGTAATACAAGTTGTTTCATCCAAAACTATAAAAAGTATTTTTATCAATTTTAACCACATTTTGTTTTACTAATTTGTCAGAGACTCCGAGAGGCTATAATATGTTTATGGATGTTATTTTTAATAAACATATTTTAATTTTATTTATTATCTCAAATACTATCAAAGCTTGAACCACTTTGCTAATATTGGTATCAAGTATCAAATTTTGTCTGTATAGTAAGATAAAGCAAGAAGGGTGCCAATAGGAAGAGCAGCCATAAATCTGAAAGCCAAGTTTGATAGTGTATTGAAAAAAAGACATTTGATTATGTAAAGTGTATTGTTTTACATACGCTTTTATTTTTAAATCTTTAATCAATAATATTTTGATTAATAATATTAATGCAATAATCTTTTAGTGGACATATTTCTTCTTAGTTAGTATAATAGAATCAGGAATTAATTGTGAGAGTTAATCAGTAATAGGTGAAAATGGCAATAGAAAAATAGTATACTGATGAATTTAAAAAATAATTAGTTGGTCTAACAAAAGTAAAATAAAAAAATTGCAGAGGATAAAATTATGAAAAAATTGATATTATTAGTGATTATTGTATCATCGTGGCTATATTCCTATACATATGACGATTATCAGTTATTTTTGAAAGGAAAAGGAGCCTATGAAAAAGAAAAATATACTGATGCAAAAGATTATTTTGAGCAGTTTATGAGAACCTTTGGAGATTCTACAATTATAAGGAATAATTACGCATATTATTATATAGGGGCGACTTATTATAGAATGGGAGATTTGGAGAATGCTAGTTTTTATCTAGAAAAGGCTGTGTTTTCGCTGAAATCCACTATTTTTAGGAGAAGTTCATTTGACGAGAGAAGTAGATTTTATATGATGAGAGATTTTATGTTGGGGGAAATATTTCTCAAATTAGGAGATAATGAAAAATCTATCACGTACTTTAAAAGATTGGAATACAATGTATCTACTGTAATTACCAGTGGTTATGAAAAAAGAGCGTTGGAATTAATCAAAGGAAAAGATGATGTATATGATAGATTTTATCGATTAAAATTTAATGATGAATTTTCTTTGATAGGGGATTTTGATACTAAGACATTAACTTCTATAGGAAATTATTTTGTAACAACTAGAGATTATGATAAGGCCCTAAGGTTTTATGATTTAATATTAAGAAGTAGAAGATTAAATAGTGAAGAAATAATTACTTTGGAATCTTCAATGCTACAGACAATGTTGAGAGCTGGAAAAAATACAGATGTAGTCAGTTTTTCATCAAATAGGCAAGGTAGTAGATCGATGGATCATATATATTATTATTTAGGAAGAGCATACCAAAATATGGGAAAATTCAATGATGCAGTGGCAGCTTATGATAAAGTAAAAGGTGGAAGTAATTATGAAAGAGCCAGAATACAGATAGCAGGAATATTATTTTCCATCAAAAAATATAATGAGGTGATAGAAATATGTCAAAGGCTAACTGGTGAGAATTTCTTTTCTTTGAGAATGATAACTAATAGCTATTTGGAGCTTGGGGATAAGAAAAATTTCAAATCAAGTGCTGAAAATTTCATAGAGAGGTATCCAAATACTTATGATTCAATGCTTTTTTATTATTATTTGAATAACAAATATGATGCAAATAGTGATAAAAATACACTGCTACAAATGGGAATTGTGATAGATAATTATATTAAAGATTTGAAGCCTACTCTGAACAATTCGTTGAAAGAAAGCGAAAGAATGGAGATAGAAAAAATAAAAAAGGTATCTGACTTTAAGGATGAAGATTTAATAAAAATTGAAATAGATAATAGTAGTTTTGTGATAGAAAAATCTGTTGAAAACGGGTATGCAATTACTACTGTTTTAGAAAATGGTGGGTTTTATGCATTAGCTTATAGAAATTCAGATTATTACAAAAATCAATTTTTTAAGCATTCAGATACTATAGAGTTAAATTATCCAAAGTATTACCAAAACATAGTGGAGAGATATGCAAAACAATATGATATTCAACCAATATTAATATATTCAATTATAAATATAATGAGCAGATTTGATAATGAGCATGTAAGTGAGGATAGCGGTGTTGGTCTCATGGGGATAGCCCACGATAGGGGTTCTTTAGAAACACTTACAGATCCAGAAAAAAATATAGAATTGGGATGTCAGAGGTTAAAAACTATTTTGAATGAAAACAATGGAAATTTCCTAAAGAGTATTATTTCCTATGTAAATGGCAAGAGCTATTTGGAAAAATTAAATTTCGATAGAAATAATAATCTTAATTTAGATTCTATAATTGATCCAAGAGAAAGATATGAATTGCAGGAATTATTGATAACTTATATTCTTTATAGCAAATTATATTAGAAGTTAAACTGATTTTTTGAGCTGTGTAATATAGTTGTATAATTATTTGGTGCTAGTCCGAGACCAACACCAAATGATTTAGAACCTAATTATTTAGAGCAGCTATAAATTCGCCATAGGTAATTCCATAGCGATTTAATCTTGAGATAAATTGTTTGCCATTGGAATATCCTATACCTAATTTTTTCCCAACTTCTGCTCTTTTTTCTGCTGAATTAACTCCTCCCATAAGATTGTTGTCTATCATATGAGAAATGTTGAAGATATCCTTTGTATTGTCAGTGTTTATCACACACTTGGCCTTAAGAAGAGCATCAACAATGGCCTCTGTGGAGGCATTTTCTACACCGATGTCGTTATCTTTGGTTCCCTCTTCTCTGCTGATAAAAGCGTTTTTTGCCTCAGGAAAATTATCATTTAATGTTTTTCTAATTTTTTCTCCAGCAAAATCGGGATCTGTCAAAATGATTATTCCGTTTTTATCACTGGCAACTTTTATTTTTTGTAGAGTATTTGTCTTTCTAACAGCAAAGCCATTTACTTCTATTACTTCTGCATCAACAGCAGCCTTAACAGCTGAAATATCATCCCTACCTTCTACAACAATTACTTCTTTTATTATTATTTTTTTTATAATCTCTTTTATTTTTTCTTTTGAATTACTCAAAATCTACTCACCAGTACTTTAAATTTATAAAAATTAATATTTTAGTTTTCTATTTTTAACTATCTTAAACGAAGAAAACAAATTTATAAAGTGATTGATTAAAAAACCATTCCTACACATCAAAAATCTGCATTTTTAGGGGTTCTTGGAAAAGGAATGACATCTCTTACATTGGTTATTCCTGTAATATACATTATTAATCTTTCAAATCCCAGTCCGTACCCTGAATGTGGAAAGCTTCCGTATTTTCTCAAATCCAAATAAAAATTGTAATCTTTTACATCCATACCATTTTCTTCTATTTTTTTTATCAAGATATCCAGATTATCTTCCCTTTGAGAACCGCCTATTATCTCCCCGATTCCAGGAGCAAGCAAATCCATTGCCCGTACAGTTTTATTATCTTCATTCAATTTCATATAAAAAGCTTTAATTTCTTTTGGATAACCTGTCAAAAATACTGGCTTTCCAAAGTGTTCTTCAGCCAAATATCTTTCATGCTCACTTTGTAAATCAATTCCCCATTCAACTGGAAAATCAAATTTCTTTTCAGAAGAAAGTAATATATCTATTGCCTCTGTATAAGTTATTCTGCCGAACTTGCTATTTAATACATTGTTCAATTTATCAAATAAGCCTTTTTCAATAAAATTATTAAAAAATTCCATCTCTTCTGGACAATTGTCCAAAGTATATTTAATTATATATTTTATCATTTCTTCTGCCAAATCCATATTTGCATCTAAATCTGCAAAGGCTATTTCAGGTTCTATCATCCAAAATTCAGCAGCATGTCTTGCAGTGTTGGAATTTTCAGCTCTAAAAGTAGGACCAAATGTATAGACATTTCTAAAAGCCGCACAATAGGTCTCAACATTTAGTTGTCCACTTACGGTGAGGTTAGTTTCTTTTCCGAAAAAATCCTGACTATCATCTATATTTCCTTTATCATCCTTAGGAGGATTTTTAATATCCAAAGTAGTAACCCTAAACATTTCTCCAGCACCTTCTGCATCGGAGCCAGTGATAATTGGTGTATGAACATAGACAAAACCTTTTTCTTGGAAAAAGCTATGAATAGCGAAGGCAATTACTGATCTTACCCTAAATACTGCTGAGAAAGTATTTGTTCTTGGTCTCAAATGAGCAATATTTCTTAGATATTCAAATGTATGTCTTTTATTTTGTAGCGGATAATCCAAATCAGCCTTTTGGTATACTTCAATACTAGTAGCTTTTATTTCAACTTCTTGACCTGCCCCTTCTGATTTGATTAATTTTCCTTTAACAATAATTGAAGAAATGATTGATAGATGAGATATTTCTTCAAAATTATCTAAAGAATTATCAAATACAACCTGTATTCCATTAAAATAAGTCCCATCATTGATTTCAATAAATCCAAAATTTTTCTGTGATCTAATTTTCTTTACCCATCCTGAAATGCAAACATTCTTTTCAATAAACTCATCAGATTTTCTGAATAAATCTTTCACTGCATCATATTTCATAGTAAAAAAGCCTCCATATTTATAATAAATTTGTAACTAATTAGCTAGGGAGCCATCTTCATTTACAATGGTAATTTTTTCCAAATGATTTTTCACTTGTTTTTTAAATCTTGCCAAGTAAATTTTTCGATGATTTTCTCTGTCTACTTTTTCTTCCTCTGTGAGTTCTCTTTTTCTGGACAGTTGAGTGTAGTAATTTATTTTTTCTATCAATTTTTCCATGGAAAGTTCTTCCACTATTTTTTCTATTTCTTTCATTATTTCCCCCAAAATCATTAAATAAAGGAATATTTTTACTTTTCTAATTTATTATGAGAATTAAAATTCATATTTAAAATAATCGCCAACCCAAATAAAATGGTTATGATTGATGTTCCCCCAGCACTAATTAAAGGCATTGGAATACCAAATACTGGGATTAATCCCAATGCAACAGACAAGTTAATCCATACCTGAGTAATCAATAATCCACCAATTCCCATGGCTAAATATTTACCAAAGACATCTTCACAATCTATGGCAGTGCTCTTTATTACACTAAATAACAAATAAAGGACTATAATAAAGATTAACATTCCTGCAAATCCGAATTCTTCACCAACGGTTGCCATTATAAAATCAGTCCTTATTTCTGGCAAGTAACTATACTTTTGTGTGCCGTTTGCATAACCTTGTCCTATGATACCACCATTTCCAAAGGCCATGACTGATTGCCCAACTTGATAGCCAATGTTGTCATCATATTCATTGTTCAAAATTCCTACTAAAAATCCCCATATCCTTCTGGTTTTATAGCCAGCCGTGGCATCATAGCCAGCAACATAAATACGTATTAGATATCCAATTACTATTCCAATAAATGGTGTGACAAGAAGTATAGTCCTTTTTATGTCTATTTTTGAACAAAAGAGCATAAATAGCAATATTATAGCATAATGAATAATAGTACCTGTGTCATTTTGGAAATTAATTAAAATAGAGAAACCCACTATAATAGGAAGCACTGTTAGTATTATACCATAGCCATCAGCTTTTTTTTCATCACAATTGGCAAGTAGATGAGAAAGAACAAGAACAAAGGGTAATTTTATAAATTCAGAAGGCTGAAAACTCCTCCCAAAGACCCTAATCCATCCACTGGATCCATTAATGGTGGGGATAATATTGGGCCAAAATCTTGCACCTATTGCTACAAAAGACAAAATTACCAAGGAAATTATTAAAAAAAACTTGCTCCAGCTGTTTTTGTGGTAATTTCTATAATCTATCATAGAAACAATGCAAGAGAGGACTACCCCTACTACGATATATCCTATATGATTTTTCACCACAGAATTAACTGTGGTGGAAGAGTATATTGAAGTAGTACTAATCATATTAAGAATGCTCAAGACCAGTAATGAAACCACTATAGCTAATATTATACGCATACGTCGCCTTTTACGTTCAAATATTTTTGAGGTAGGAGAAGTATTGTTACTCACATCTGACATAGTTTCCATTTATCCTCCGTATCAAAAACTTAAAAATTAATTTAGCTAAAAAACCCAATATTAAAAAAATTATCTCCATTGCCATAGACTGATCTAATAGGTAGGTATTATTTCAGGCTCTTCATCAGCATTGGAAATCAGAGAATGTTTAAGGTTTTTTGGTATTGTGCAATATACTTTTCCTGCTGGCTGTACAAGACGTCCATCTTTTATGCAGACAGCTCCTAGTACATAGTGTATTATTCTTCTGGCCACACTGTGCTCAACATCTTCCAAATTAATATGTACTATTTTATCTTGTTTTATATGATCTACACATTTCTGGCAATCTTCCATTTTTGTAGGTGTTATAAAAATTATTTCCATTTAAACCCCCATTTTGTAAATTTATATATCTACAGAATACTATTTTATTTGATTTTTTTCAACTATTATTTTTAATTTTACAATTTTTTTTTGTTATTTTCAATTAATTTTCCATTCTAAGAAGTCAAGAACCTTTTCTAATATTTGCTCTTCACTTAAATCTGAGGAAAATCCTGCTGCCATTTTATGACCACCCCCACCAAAAAGGGCAGCTATTTGGTTTACATCAACCACAGTCTTACTTCGAAGACTTCCCTTGTAGCCACCACTTTCTTCTTCCCTTAGAAAAAAAGAAAGGTCAGCCTCATTATAATCTATCAATCTTTCTACAATGCTCTCTGTATCTTCTTTTTTCCCGTTATATTTTGACATTTCTTTGTATGATAGATAATAATAGGCCAATTTTTCCTCTTCAAAAAATTCCATTTTATACATGGCACCTCCTATCAATTTGGTAGCAGCATAACTTTTATTTTCCAAAAATTCTCTGACTATTTTGGAATTATCTACACCATTTTCTATCAAATCTCCTGCCATATAGAAAGTCTTTTTTGTTACATTGGAATGCTTAAAATTTCCGGTATCATTTATAAGGCCAGTATAGAGGCACTCTCCTATATCTGTGTCCAATGGAATATTATTAACCTTTATAAAATCGTATATTATTTCACTGGTAGAAGAGATATAATCTACATAATTGATGTCTCCATAATTGGGATTACTAACATGGTGATCAATGTTAATTATAAAAGCTTTTGGGGATAAATTAGAAGTGGCTCCAGTTCTACTAGTTGCGGCGCTATCCACAAAGATCATCAAATCACAATGATAATCTAGATTTTCATTGTATTTTTCTACCAAATTTATTTCTTTCAGAAATTTAACTGTTTGTGGATAGTCATCTTGTAGGACAAATCTTATGTTTTTATTAGGCATAATTTTTTTTATACTTAGTAAAAGTCCTAGACCAGCTCCTATGGCATCACCATCTGGATTTACATGGGAGGTAATAATTATTTGATTACTTTCATTTATTTTGTTATAAATTTCTATTAATGTATCCATTTTCACCATAAAAATCCTCCATTAATTATACACAGTCATTACTTAATTTTCTTTGATTAATTTACGTTCTTCACTTGTTAATCTTTCTAGACCTTCTTGGTATAATTTGTTGGGGTCATGACCTAACATCTTCGCCATCACATTCATTACAGTTATTTCGGCCATTGCTGCAGCATTTCTCCCAGAAGAAATATAAAGAACTATTTTTTGTATTTGTTTTCCCAAAATTTCCTCTGTGGTTTGTTCATAATTTACTGAGGTGAGGTAATCGTCATTTTCTTGCTCTTTTAATTCCAAAATCATATCAAGTCTTTTTAGAATTCTCACAGCTCTTAAACCATATAAAGCCTTAATATCAATAATGCCTAGCCCTCTGATTTCCATAAAATATGGTAAAATAGAAGCTCTGCCAATAATATTGTTATTGGTGTCTTTATTAAATTTTACTAAATCATCTGCTATAAGGCGATGGCCCCTATGGATTAATTCCAAGGCTGTCTCACTTTTTCCAACTCCACTTTTTCCTGTTATTAATACTCCAAATCCATAAAGTTCCACAAAAACACCATGCATTGACACATTTGAAGAAAAATATGTCTCCAAATAACCATTGAAATTGGCCACCACTTGGGAAGCCTTTCTATATGGAGTTCTGCACAAGATAATATTATGTTCTTCTACCAATTTTAAAAAATATTCTGGGACATTGGCATTGACAGTCAACACAAAAAGTGGAAACTTGAATTGAAAATATTTGCTCAGATTTTTTATTCTATCTTCTTCTGTAAAGGTGTCCAAGTACATAAATTCATCATTGGAAAATATTTGAATGGAGGTTGCTTCATCTTCATTGTTTTCATATATTTTGGTAAAACCAGATAAAGATAAGATAGGTCTGTTTATTGTTGTTGTAGTTACATAAGTAGTATCTAATAATTCTTCACCCTTTATGACTTTAAGAGCAAACTCATTTTTTAGAACCCGTACAGGAATTCCTCTTTTCATAATATCCCCTCTATATTTTTTGTTCTCTTCAATTATCTCTTTGGATTTTTTTACAAAGTATTCAGCAGAGCTTTCTCCCATTTTTTTTAATCTTGTATTAACAGCGGCCGTTTCTAAGAGTACAGCAAGATTTCGACCTTTTTTCACTGGCAAAACCAATTTTGGAATTTTTTCTCCTAGTATTTCTTCAGAGAGTTCATCTAAACCTAACCGGTCATAAAATTTTTTGCCATTCCATTCTTCTAGAACTATTACGATATCTATTTTTTTACTACCACGGGTGGCCTTTATTCCAAATTGAGTGGTAACATCTATTTTGGTGTTATCTTTTTTGTTTGAAATAAAAAAATGGCTTTCATCTAAACTTTTATCCAGTCTATTATACCCTTCAAGTTCATTTTCAGCCAATCTTTTCACTATAATATTATTGTCAGTAACAAGTCTGTGGCCCCTTTCAAGTAATTCTAATGTAACTCCAATTTTGGCTTGTTCGTATCCTGTGATTAGAGCACCTATTCCATATATTTCTAAAAACATATAACCTTGAAGCATAACTTCTTGAACCAAATTTTTTAAAAGTAAACTTTTCACTACTCTGATAGTTTCAGCTGTCTTCATTTTGCTTTCGATTATATTTATTGCGTGTTTTTTTCCAACTCTTATCATTTCTTTGTAGATTTTATTATAAAAATCTCCGTTATCTATAGCCAAAATCAAAAGTGGAAACTTACAAGAAAAATAATTCTCCAATATGAAAGTTCTTGATTTTTCATCTAAAGTGCTCAAATATAAAAATTCTTTTTCTCCACAGACATGGACAGATTCGCTTACTTCTTCTTTTGAATAGTCAAAAATTCCTACTAGTTCGTAGCCAATTTGATATATATTTGACTTATCTATTATTTTATCAGTATTCCCCTCTGACAATACTTTAAAATTCAACTCTCTAATTATATCTATTATTTTCATGACTTTTGGGGTCTTACTCATTGCTATCATTTCATTCAAGAGTCTCTCCTCCAGCAGAATTTTGAGACATTATTACTGTTGGATTATAATTTTCTTCAGACTCTGATCTAGCATAATATTCACTCATATAGTTTATGTCATTATAAAAGTCTGATTTTCTTATGGATGAGGAGAATTTGTTATTAATTTCTCTATTAAAAGTATTTTGCCTCTCTAAAATTATTTCTTTTTTATTTTTATAATTTTTATGGAGGAAAATTTCAAAAATGAAAAAAACCATCAACATTGTCATTTTGACGAATATCAATACTTGATTTTTTTGAGATTTTTTTTTCTTAATTTTCTTTTTGTTTTTTGACATGCTTTTTTTCTTCATAGTTGTTCACCTCTCTGGTCATTTAGCATTTCTTTAAACAATCCCAATAAATAAAAGGAACCACAAACTAAAATTATTTTTTTGTTGTAAGAGACCGCCAGTTGATAAGCTTTTATTATATTATCCTCCACCACAATATTTTTACGAGTATCTTTTTTACTAGTATCTATAAAGGTCAAAAGTTCTTTCCCTGTAAGTCCTCTGGAATTATCAGGAATTGAAGTTAGAATGATATTGTTACTTGTTTTCTTAAGTTCGTCGAGCATGCTTTTTATGTCTTTATCCTTTAGGATAGAAGTAATTATTACTATTTCATCAGGGGCGTAAGCTTTTTTAATTGTGCTAACTAAAGTCTTCATCCCATTTAGATTGTGAGCCCCGTCCAAGATGATATTTTGGTTATCTATATTACTATTTTCAAAACGACATTGCCATTTGACTTTTTTTGCAGCGTTCTTGATGACAGAATTACTGATACCCATAATCTTGGCCGTCTCATAAGCACACAAAAAATTGTTAATTTGATAATCACCAAATAGGGAAAATACATATTCTTCCCCATCTATGAAAATTCTGGTAACAAATTTATCAAAATCCAACTGGTAATCTATGTTTTTATACTTTTCTGCTATGTTAACAAGAGAGCTATCATGGAGTCTGCCCTCATTAATGGCCTTCAAAAAATCCTCATAATCAGAGCCCACCACTATATTTTTGCACTCTTTAATTATTCCTGCTTTTTCTTTGGCTATCTCATAAATAGTATTTCCCAGATATTCTGTATGCTCCAAATCCACGTTGGTCACGACTACAACTTGAGCATTGGTGACATTAGTGGCGTCGAATCTCCCACCCATTCCAGTCTCAAGGACCACATAATCCAATTTTTTATCAGCAAAATATAAAAACATCATTGCTGTGGTCATTTCAAAGAATGTTGGGTTTATATCAAGCTCTTTTGCGACTTTTTTTACAGTATTATAATAATCTGCTATTTCGTTGTCCTTTATATCTATTCCATTGGCTCTTATTCTTTCGTTAAATTTAAGAATATGAGGGGAGGTATACTTTCCCACCAAATATCCTTCTTCAAGCAAGATTGTCTCTAATGTTGTACTAGTAGAACCTTTTCCATTGGTACCAGCCACATGTATTATTTTATACTGATTTTGGGGATCCCCCAATTGTTTGCACAGTCTTTGAATATTTTCGAGACCTAATTTTATTCCGTGCATTGAATAGGAATAAAGTTCTTCTAATAAATAATTTATATCCAATTTGTTTTCTTTGTTGTTTTGCTCCATTATAGATCACATTCCCAAATATTTAAATTTTTTCTATAAGTTTTTCTATCAATAATTTTGAATTTTTAGCTGCTACTTTGCAAAACTCTTTAAAATCTAATTTGGCATCACTATTGGCCTTATCTGATATGGATCTTACAATGAGAAAGGGCACCTTTAATACTGTGCAGACATGAGCAACTGCTGCACCTTCCATTTCTGTACAATAAGCTTGGAATTTGTCCCAGAGCCAGTTTATTTTTTCTTCTGAAGCAACAAAAACATCACCGCTTACAATGGGACCTTTTAAAATATTAGTTTCTTTTAAATTTTCCTTAGCTAAATCATAGGCTAGTCTTATCAAATCAGTATCACAATGAAATTTTGAATCGCCCATTTTGGGGATAATTCCAACTTCGTATCCAAAGGCTGTGACATCATAATCATGCTCCATCAAATATGTTCCAATTACAACATCTCCAATATTTATATCTGGAGCCACTCCACCTGCCACTCCAGTAAAAAGGATTTTTTCAACATTAAATTGTGAAACCATCAATGTAGTACATATACTGGCATTTACTTTCCCTATGCCGCATTCAACCAAAACAATTTCTTTGTTTTTCAATTTTCCTTGATAAAATGTGAAATTACCAATATCAACAGAGGATATACCATCAATTGATTCTTTTATTTCCCAAATTTCCTCTTCCATTGCACCAATAATTCCAAGCATAATTAAAACTCCTCAAAAAACATGATAACATCATATTATTATATCACAATTTATGCTTTAGTGCAAATAGATAAAATTATTTTGTTTTTCTTAGTTTTCTTTAGAGGCATTCTGAATTGCAACAGTACTATTTATTTTGGGATTCTCTTTAAAAATTATTCTATAATATAAAATTTATATGGTACCTATATATGAAATAAATAAAAAATAAATAAAAAAACCACTTCACTAAATCAAACTTTTGGGAGTAGTTTTTTATATTATTTAATTAAAAATTTTATTTTTCAATGATATAATTCTCTAAAAGCCAGATAGTTAAAATCTCATAGTTGTAGAAAAATAAATTATATGATTTTCTTTTTCTATATTATCTGGAGCAGAGAGTCCTTTGGAATAAGTGCAAGTCATTTCTAGATTTTTATATTTTCCTCTCACACCAACAGAGACTCCAGATATTTCTGATGCCTTTCCATTGTAATTATTAATTTTATATTTATTTTTTACTTTTCCAATATCAAAGGAAACAAACGGCTCCAAATGACCAAAATTATAGCTGATTTCATTTCTCACATAAAATCCTTTGTCCCCCATTACAGAATTATTTTTAAAACCTCTGACTGTACTGTCATCTCCAATTGTAAGTTTTTCAGAAGAATATAAAATATCATCAGAATATTGACCAAAGAAATTCAATCTATACAAAAACCTATCATAATTTTTTATTGAAAAATACCTATAATAATTCAAATCAATGGTATGTTTGCTGAATAAAACTTCTGGAGCATAGTTGTCATTTAATTTTTTATCAGCACCCAACATGTCCAATCCTCTATAGTGATTCAAACTTCCAAAAAAAACTCCACCCAATAATCTTCTTTGGGCATTAAAATTTAAATTTAATATAGTTAATCTTCTGGAGCTAGATTCAAGTTTTATATCTTCAATATAACTTTTAGTTGATTTTGTGATTAAAATGGCTCCCAAAGTATATTTTCCATGCTCATTTCTGGCAACAACTCTTTTGAGTCCAAAATTATAATTTAAAGATTCTCCACTAAAGTTAAAATCACTTCTGTAACCACTAAGTCTTGTATTATATTCTGACTCATCTCTGCTTACATAGAATTCCCAATATCCAACTGGAACTCTGTAGTAATAGAAAAAGCTTTCATTGTTTCGACCATTATTTTTTTTCAAAAGCTTTCTTTGATAAATTCCTGTGAAGGAATCATTCATTCCTAAGATATCTTCAAAAGTGAGAAATATTCTACCTCTGTATTCACCGGTATATTTTTGTCCAAGATTATTATATCCAATGCCACCAGAAATTCTATTGCTTTTTCGGTTTACAATGTCTATGGTGCTAGTACCTACTTCTTCTCCAGCGTTGACATTAATTACTGCATCATTAGAGTTAATGGAATTTAGATTGTCCATTGCCTGATCTAAATCCTTGATGTTGATTATATCTCCCACTGTTAAGGGGAGAGTACTCCAAATTTTAGCTCTGTTCCGCACTGAATAATTGCTTTCATTAAGGGTAATATTTTCTATTTTTCCATGTAGAATAACAAAGACTATTTCTCCATTGAGCATATCACTATTTTCCATGTCTAACTTGACTCTTGTGGTAACATAACCTTTGTCCAAATAAAGATTTTCCAGTTCCCTTAGGCAATTTAGGACATTTTCCCCACCGTATTTTCCGATATATTTATGTTTCAATTCTTCCATTTCTTTGGAAGATAATATTTCATTTCCTATGATAGAGATATTTCTAATTTGACTACCTCTAACTTCTGTTGGTTCCTCTATTTCATTGAGAGGATATGTGGTAAAAGAGCCAGGATTTTCATTGAGTTCTCTCATTTCATTTTCCATTTGACGCCTTCTTTCCAGGTCGATGTCCCTTTGACTACTAGCGGGAGATGTTATTGTAGTGCCAAGTGACATTGTTGTGCAATTTAAAACAAGAACAATAATAAGCAAAGCAATAGATTTTATTCTTATCCTCATAAAATATCCCTCAATTTAAATCTTATATTTTTTCTCCCACCTTTATAGTTAACATGTTACCATAATTAGCCTATTAAATCAATGAAAAATAAAAAAATTATTTTAAAGTTAATTGTTCTAATATTTTTAATTTTATGATATAATAAGCAATATAATTTACAACTAACTTAATAAATTGGACTAGGTGGTAAAATTGAAATTTTTAAAATATAAAATGGAGTATTTTCTTTTTTTATTTGTGAAAAAAATACTCTTAATTTTTCCAGAAAAGGCGAGATTTTCCTTTGCTGAATTTTTAGGGGGAATATCCTATTATTTAATAAAAAAAAGACGACTTATAGCAAGACATAACATTAAATTAGCCTTTCCGGACTTATCTGATGAAGATATAAAAAAAATTGCTCGGAAGTCATATAAAATTATGGCAAAAACCTTTATTTCTTCTTTATGGTATGATACTTATGTAAAAACCCCCGGCAATATTAAGGTGGTCAATAAAGAATTGGCTCTTAAATTGTACAATGAAGGCAATGGAATAATCGGAGCCACTATGCATATGGGAAATATTGAGATGCCATGTGTAGCTCTCAATGAATATAGGACTGTGGCACTGGCCAAACGTCAGAAAAATCCTTATATAAATGATTTTATTACCAATTCAAGAGAAAAATATCTTGGAATAAAAATACTGCAAAAAAATAAAAATATTACTAAGAAAATAATTGAATATATTAAAGATGGTTATATTATTGGTCTTTTGTCAGACCATAGAGATAAAGGAACTAATGTAAATTTCTTTGGAAAAGAAACCATTGCTCCCACTGGACCTGTATCTTTAGCTCTAAAATACAATGTACCTCTAGTTTTTGCTTATTGTATCTTAAATGACGATAATACTTGCACAGTTTTTGCTCAAGAAGAAATCAATCTAATAAGAACAGAAAATTTTAAACAGGATGTTCATAATAATACCCAGTTATTAATTCACAAGATGGAAGAAGTAATAAGAAAACATCCTGAACAATGGATGTGGTTTCATGACAGGTGGAACATTTATAAGGAAATATCCAATAAAAAGAAATAATAATAAAATATAGCAAACAGCTGGAAATTTAGGAGGTAAAATTGAAAAAAATATTACTTATTATCACACTTTTGTTGATGGGAGTTGTCTCCTTTGGAAGCTCAAGAACGAGCAATGTTCTATACATTTATAATTGGGCAGAGTATATTCCCACTGAAGTCTACAAAGAATTTGAAGAAGAATATGGAGTTAGAATTGTGGAAGATATATACTCTACCAATGAAGAATTATTTACAAAATTAAAAGCTGGCGGAGATGGATATGATATAGTAATCCCTTCTGCTGATTATTACGAAATAATGATAAAAGAAAATATGCTTGAAAAAATAGATAAAAGTGAAATTTCGACTTTTTCAAATATTGATACGAGCATACTGGAAAAGTTACAGGATTTTGATCCTAACAATGAATATGGAGTTCCATATGTAATTGGACCTACCATTATTGCAGTAAACACTAAGTATGTGACAGATTTTCCTGAAGATTTTAGTATTTATGAAAGGGAAGATTTAAGAGGGAAAATGACTTTACTTGACGATATGAGAGAAGTAATGACTTCAGCTCTTGCCATAGAGGGGCATTTGCAAACTACAGCCAATGAAGAGCATATAGCTGCTGCTGCTGAAAGAATAAAAATATGGAAAAGAAATATAGCCAAGTTTGATTCAGAATCCTTTGGTAAGGGATTTGCTAATGGAGATTTTTGGGTTGTACATGGATATATAGATAATATTTTGAGAGAATTAGACGAAGAGGGATTGGAAAATACAAAATTTATATTGCCTAAAGTCGGAGGGACAGCCTATATTGATTCTATGGTAATACTAAAAACTGCACCTAACAAGGATTTAGCTCATAAGTTTATAGAATTTATCCATAGACCTGAAATATATGGAGTAATTGCTGATTATTTGGATGCTCCATCTCTAAATGTAGAGGCTAGAAAACATATGGAAACTACCCCTACTTTTTCCATAGAAGACCTTGAAAGTGCACAGATATTACGAGATATTAACGAGTCTTTAAATCTTCAAAATGAATATTGGCAAGAGATTTTGCTTTCTAACTAAGGAATAATAACTTAAGATATATTAAATTAGGTAAAATTATATCCCAAAGAAATTATTTTACTGAGATAACCTATTTACAGAAATATTAAATAGTATTTCAAAGGAAGTAGTCAAAAGAGTTGTAAAGGATGAACTATAGACAATACGAGTCTAGAATTTTAGGAGGAACAAATGAAATTTTCCATAGATAAAAATAAATTAATTTCAATTCTTACTGAATTTTCCAATATTTTGAGAGAAAATCCAGTGAAACCTATTGTTGCGGGTCTCAAAATAAAAGCAGAGAACAATAAAATTACATTTATTGGGACCAATCTAGAGATAAATTATATAAGAGAGACTGAAGAAATAGTAGAAGAAAGTGGAAGTGTTGTTATAAAGCCTCCACTATTGCTAGAATATATCAAGCTTTTAGACGAAGATAGAGTAGAAATATTTTTAAAGGACAATTCCATAAAAGTTCATCATGCTACTTTTTCAGTTTTGTCTGATGAGTCTTATCCAATTATTACCATCCCCAAGATAAAAAGTGCCTCTGAAAATGATGAAACAGGAGAATTTTATTCAACTAAGGTTTTTTCCATCAACGGGGACCAATTTGTTAAATTTCTTGAAAAAAGTAAGTTTGCAGCTTCTACATCTAAAGAGACCATTGCGGTCAATTGTGTAAGGTTAGTACTAAAATCCGATTATATTGAGATGGTCTCCACAGATTCCCACAGACTTTTGTATCTTAAGGAAGATATCAAATCAGAAATGGAAAAAGAGGCATCAATTCCTTTGGACACTGTTAATACCATCTGCAAACTGTTAAAGGATTATAATAAAGAGATTAACATTGGATTTGCTGGAGATATACTCACAATTTCTTGGGATAATGCAGAACTTTCAAGCAAAATCACAGCAATTCCATTTCCAGACTATAGGGCAATTATCAAAAAAACCTTGTCTTCTGATGCAGAAGATTCAAATAGAAAAAGTATGGAATTTAATAAAGGAGAAATAGCAGATGCACTAAAGAGAGTTATCACTGTGGCCAAGACGAATACTGATTCAAAGTTTGGAGCTAGATTTTTTTTCAAAGACAAGCTTTTGGAGATAAATGTCACTTCAGGTAAAGGGAAAATTAATCAAAAAGTGCACATGATAAAAGCTGGGGAAGATTTTTTTGCTTCTCTCAATTGTAAATATTTTGCAGAATATTTGGACAATATTGGGGATAATCCTTTTGTGAAAGGAACAGATGCAGGTTCTATGTTTGAGATAATTGAGACTGGAAAAGAGAATTATAAATACATTCTGATGCCTTTAGCTATGAAATAATAATGAAATGAGAAGATTTTTGTGCGGCTCCAGAAAAACTATCTAAATTTTTTATTAAAAGAGCAGGGAAAATTTTTCATAATTGTTAGTTTTTGGTGCTGGGGAGCAGTTCATTTAATATATTGGATAAAAACAAAGGGAAAAACTTTTTAAAGTTTTTCCCTTTGTTCGGTTTCTTATTCGATAGGTCCATTGGCTTATATATCTTTTATTTTATAGTGTAATACCACATTCCTTTTCAATTCTTTTTTCATAAGCTGTTTGAATTTTAGCTGTAATTGGACCTCTTTTACCATTTCCAATTTGTTTATCATCTATCTGTAAAATGGGAGTAGCTTCTGATACTACACTAGAAATAATTACCTCATCTGCAGCTTTTAATTCTTCAACAGTATAATCCCGTTCCTCAATAGGGATACCCAATTGTTGTACAATTTCCAAAATAACTTTTCGTGTAATTCCATGTAGGACTAAATTATCTGCTTGATGCGTAATAAATACGCCATCTTTAATAATATGAACATTCGAGTGGGAACACTCTGTAACAATACCATCTCTGGCTAAAATAGCCTCATAGGCTCCCAATCTACTGGCTTTTTTCTTAGCCAATATATTTCCAAGCAAATTCAATGTTTTAATATCGCAATTTAACCATCTTTCATCAGGAAGCACAATGGCTTTCTCTCCATTATAAATATGATTCGTATCACGCTCCTTCTCAACTAGACTCCCTGTAAGTACACACTCCAAATCCTCATCATAGATATGTGATCTTGGTGGTTGTGTACCACGAGAAACTTGCAGATAAATTATTCCTGAAGAAGCATTGTTTTTAACAATTAATTCTTCAAGTAACTCTCTGAATTTTTCACGGGAATAAGGAATATGGATCTCTAATTTTTCTGCACTGCGAAACAGTCTGTCAATGTGTTCATCAAAAGTAAATAATTTTCCTTGATAAAAACAAACAGCCTCATAAATTCCATCACCAAACTGATATGCCCTATCTTCTATATCAATTTGAACATCACTTCTGTCTACAATTTTATCTCTATAAATAACCTTCATTGTTTGCCTCCTTTCTATGAATTTTATTTGTTTTTATATTTTTAATTTATTATATTCTGTAAGAGCATTTTTTAGGATAATCATCCCATACTCTATATCTTCTTCACTGGAACAAAATGAAAGTCTTACTTTGTCTTTTCCCATTTTCTCATCTTTATAAAATCCGCCACCTGGAGCAAGAAGTAATGTTTTATTATCAAGTGAATAGTCTGTCAGGAGCCATTGAGCAAATTTTTCAGTATCTTCCACAGGTAATTGTACTAAGACATATAATGCTCCCTCTGGTTTAGGACTTATTACACCTGGGATGTCCTTGAGGTATTTATATATCAGATCCCTTCTATTAGTGTACTTTCTTTTGACTTCTTGAATATAACTATCCATGGTATTTATTAAGTTTGCAGCAGCAAATTGTTCTATGGTCGATGCGCATAATCTAGCTTGACAAAATTTCAAAATATAATTTAATAATTCACTATTTTTACTGGCGATAAAACCAATTCTGGCTCCGCAAGCACTATAATGTTTGGAAATGCTATCTATTAGAATGACCCTATCTTCTATATTCTTGATGTTGGTGACAGAAGTATATTCTATTTTATCATCATAGATAAATTCTCTATATACTTCATCTGCGAGCAAATAAATATTGTGTTCTTTGGCTATTTCTCCTAACATTTTGATTTCAGCCTCTCTGTAAACAGTACCTGTGGGATTACCAGGATTGGAAAACAGAATAGCTCTAGTTTTTGGAGTTATTAACTTTTCAATTTCTTTCTTAGAAGGCAAATGAAATCCATTTTCTATTAAAGTAGGAATCGGAACTATTTTGGCACCTGAAATTCCAGTAAAACTTGAGTAATTGGCATAAAAAGGCTCAGGAATTAATACTTCATCTCCCTCATTACAAATGGCAAGTATAGTAAAAATTATGGCTTCGCTTCCCCCTTGAGTGATTAGAATTTCGTCGACACTAAAATCCATTCCATCCTTTGCACAACTCTTAGAAAAAGTCTCTCTCAATTGTATAATTCCCCTAGAATCTGAATACTTTACTACTTTCTCTTGAAATTTGTGTAGCCCATCAAAAAAAGAATCAGGTGTAACTATGTCAGGTTGTCCAATGTTTAATTTACAAACAGTGATTCCCTTTTTTTCAGCTGCATCAGAATATGGAAGTAATTTTCTTACCGGGGAAAAGCTCATGTTAAGTGCTCTATCAGATATATTCATATTTTAATCCTCCAAAAATTTTGATTTGATTATTTTATCATATTTTTTTCTTTATTACTATAATATTTTACGAGTATTTTATTATTATTAAAAAAAATGTGGTTAACATATTTTTTTTAGAAGTTAACTATTGCTAATATTGAAATAATGTGCTACTATCATAAATATGAAAAATATGGTTAATATATTTTCTAAAAAAGTTGACTATTGTTAATGTTGAAATAATGTGTTATTATTCTAGATATGAAGAATATGAAGTTTTTTAGGAGGTGAACTTTGAGATACTCAACATTATCCAATAGAATAATGAACAAAATTAGAAAAGATACTATAACTCCAAAACTGTTTACTTATAAATGTTTGGACGAAAGTGCTATAAGGCGTGATATAGGTAAGGACATGGGAACTTTGTGGAGACCGTCATTTGTGAGAGATGTGGAAAAGATATTACATCTTCCTTTGTACAACAGATATTCTGATAAGACTCAGGTATTCTCGTTTTATCATAATGATGATATAACAAGACGGGCTCTTCATGTGCAATTGGTCTCTAGAATAGCTAGAAATATAGGTAAGATTCTTGGATTGAATCTAGACCTTATAGAAGCCATAGCCTTAGGTCACGATATTGGACATACTCCCTTTGGTCATGCTGGGGAAGATTTTCTGAGCGAATTACTCTACAAGGAAACAGGGAAGTTTTTTTTCCACAATGTTCAAAGTGTTCGTGTACTGGATAAAATTTTCCAAAGAAATATAACACTGCAGACTCTGGATGGTATTTTTTCGCATAATGGAGCCTTTGAAAGTGGCAAATATAGACCTAGGCCATTGAAAGGTTTTGAGGATTTTGATAAAAAAATAGAAAAATCTTATTCATTGGGCAAAGATTATATTTCTAAAATAAGACCATCTACTCTAGAGGGGTGTGTAGTGAGAATATGTGATATGATTGCATATTTGGGAAAAGATAGACAAGATGCAGAGAAGGCTCATATCATAGATAATAGTACTATTTTTTCTAGGGGAGAAATTGGTGATAATAATTCTGAAATGATTAATAATATTTCTGTAAATATTATAGAAAATAGCTATGGAAAAGAATATATCAAACTAAGTGACAAACTTTACGAAGATTTGAGAACTGCCAAGTATGAAAACAATTTGTTTATCTACAAAAATCCTATTGTAAAGAAAAAGTATGAAGAGAGCGTAGAGCCAATGTTTAGAGAACTTTATTATAAGCTTTTGGATAATATTATAAAGAGAGAATCTGGTTCTGTTATTTTTGACCATCATATTAATTTTGTCAATAAAATTAGAAAAACTTCCAATTCTATAGATTATCTTGAAGAAGAGCCAAATCAAATAGTAGTGGATTTCATCTCTAGCATGACTGATGATTATTTTATTGAATTGCATGATTTTCTTTTCCCAAGTAGCAAGTATAGAGTAAATTACATATCTTATTTTGATAATTTTAAGTAAGCAATTATTTATTGGTAACTTAGAGAGAATTTTTTAAAAATAAATTTCAAATAATTGAGGTGAACTTTAAAATGAGTACTGGAAAGACAAGTTTTATTAAAGAATTAAAGGAAAAAATTCTAGGGGGATATTTAATTACCAAAGAAGAGGCACTATTATTGGATCAACAACCTTTGGAGGAGCTAACAACAGGTGCCAATGAGATAAGAGAGCATTTTTGTCAAAATAATTTTGATTTTTGTGTAATAATAAGTGGAAAAGGTGGAAGATGTAGCGAAGATTGCAAATATTGCGCACAATCAGTAAACGCTCAAACTGAAATTGAGACTTTTCCACTATTAAGCACAGACATTATTCTAGAAGATGCCAAATATATTGAAGAAAAAAATATTAAAAGATACTCTATTGTCACTTCTGGAAGGAAATTAAATACGAAAGAGATAGAAAAAGTCTCTCAAAGTATAAAAGAATTGAAAAGCAAAACTAATCTCTCTTTGTGTTCTTCCTTTGGATTATTGAATAAAGAGGATTTGGAAGTCATAAAAGCTGCTGGAATGGGACGTATTCACAATAATCTTGAAACTTCAAGGAATTTTTTCCCTAATATATGCAGTACACATACCTACGAGGATAAGATTAGCTCTATTAAAGAAGCACAAAAAATGGGGTTTGCAATTTGTAGTGGAGGACTTTTTGGTTTGGGGGAATCCATGGAAGATAGAATTGATATGGTCTTTGATATAAGAGAGCTGGGAATCAAATCAATTCCAGTAAATATGCTAAACCCCATACCAGGAACACCTTATGGAGACAGAACTCCAATGACTATTGATGATATATGTAAGATTATTGCTATTTTTAGATTTATAGTTCCATATGGTTATATAAGGATGGCTGGAGGGAGAGGTCTTTTGCCAGAACAAGGAAAAAAATGTTTTATCTCTGGATCTAATGCCGCCATATCTGGAGATTTTCTCACGACTCAAGGGATTACAATTGAAAATGATATGAAAATGATTAAGGAATTGGGATACATTCCTACTCTTGGGAATTGCTAAAAATCTATTTTGTAACAATAATTTTTCCATAATTTTTCCTTCTTGTTTTTTTTATAAAATATGGTATATATAGTATTAAGTTTATATGAAAATTTAATGAATGGAGTTTTTGTATAAAATATCAGAAGAAATCCAAAGTTATAATAAGTCACTGCTATTATTTATTCAAAATATGTTAACCAGAATTAATATTATAACTAACAGGGTTCCATATTTGTGAAGGAGGGATATAGTGGATTATAGAAAACGATTAGAGAAAATTTATCATAATAAAATAACTGACAATGATTCTGGAAAAGGAATAAAATTTGAATTTAGATTTAAGGATATCAATACTTCTGTTTACTATGATAGTTATGATGAGAAGGTTCCCGTCTTTTTTATGATACTGGAGTATAAGAAAGATTATATTTTCAAAAATTTTAACATAAATTTGCTTGAATCACCTAATTTTCTTTCCAAACATCTCCCTGCTCATGTTGTTAATAATCTTGCGGCAGATGATACTTTAAATGAATTTGTTGGAGTGATAGCTAAGGTTTTATCAATATCTGATGAATACACTATTTGCCAATATAGTAGCGACAAATTATTTGACCTCTACACAAAAAACGAGGCTTCTGATGTCAATAACATAAGAAAAATCAAACCTTTTTTTCAAGGAATCAGAAGAAGGACCATGCAGGAGTCACATCTCTTGTCCCTATATGATGCTCTCAGTGTGGATATGAAAATACTAAAATATTTGCAAGGGAAGGAATATACTATTATCACCAGCAAAAATCCCTATAATAGAAAATTATATACCAAAGAATTGAAAAAAATTATCGTTTAAATAATATTAAAATTGAGGTATAGAAAATATCTCAATTTTTTATATGTATGATATAATTAGAATAAAATTTTATAATTTAGGGGGATAAAAATGCCAATGAATAGAAAAAATATCTTTGAATCCTTCACAGTAGGGGGACTTTTGGCCATAGTGGGAGGTTATCTTGACTCCTATACATACGTTATTAGAGGGGGAGTATTTTCCAATGCACAAACAGGTAACATTATACTTTGCGCGATTAATTTATCTGAGGGAAGTTTTAACAGAGCTATTTATTATTCCATTCCCGTTATATCTTTCATTATAGGGATATTACTCAGTGAATATGCCAAAAAAAAGTTTATTTCTGGTGGAATATTTCATTGGAGACATATTATGATTATTGTGGAAATGATAATTTTGGGCACAGTTGCATTTCTTCCAAAGGGTGATTGGGATTTTATGGCAAATATTTTAGTCTCTCTTACCTGTGCTATTCAGGTGGAGACCTTTAGAACTCTCTATGGAAATCCCTACGCAACAACCATGTGCACTGGAAATCTCAGAAGTGGTACAGAGAAATTGTTTTTCTTTATTATAAATAGAAATAATCACGAAAAGAAGTCTTTTATTCAATATTATTCTATAATTTTATTTTTCGTAGTTGGAGTTATCATAGGAAATGTTTTGACCAAAGTACACCATGAAATGGCTATTCTATACACAGTTGGAATTCTTTTCATAGTATTTTTACTTTTACTTTTGGAAGAAAGAAGTGAATGATATTAATGTAACTGAATATTAAAACCATATCTTATATATCATTTTTAGTAATTTTGTGGTAAAATATGAATGTGCTACACAGAATTTTAATATAGATGGTGATTTTTTAATGAGTGCAAAGCAGATAATAAGTATAGTTGCTGTTATTATTATGTTATATTTATTCATAGTTGTTTTTTTGAGTATTAGAAAAAAAAATAAAGATACAGTTGCAGATAAGGATTCTTTGGAAGAAGAACTTAGCTCCTTTTTTCAAAATGAAACTCAAGGTTCTTCAAAGGAAAAGGTGAATGAATCTGAAGGAGAAATAATAAGTCAAAGCAGATTAAATTCAATAGAAAAAGAAGTCAAAATTATTGATAGCGAAAAAGAGGTTAGTCTTGAATCAGAGCTCGAAAAAGATTCTATTGTAGAAGATTTTACTGAGATTAATTATGGACAAAATTCTACTCAAAATGATTTTTCTTCAAAAATTTCAGACGCAGTTAATGAATCTGAAATAATTCCAGATAGTAGCAAATCTATTATGGAAATTGCACCTAGGGGTGAAGATTCTTACTTTGTGGATGATGAAAAAAATTCTAAATTAGGAGGAACTGTTACCGATTGTAAAAAAGAAGGTTTTTTTGAGCATTATTTTGATGATAATAAAGATTTACTTAAATCTTGTGGGACTTATTTAAATGACCTTAAAAATGGTCTTTGGAAGGAGTATGATAAAGACAGAGTTCTTATCTTTGAGGGAGAATATGAAGATGGGGAAATATGCGGATTAGTTAAATTATTCTTCAAAAATGGCAAGGTAAAAGAAACTGGTCATGTAAAAAATAGTTTAAAAATTGGCTCATGGAGTCGAAACTATATAAATGGAAAAATTAAATATTTAGAAAATTTTAATAATGGACATTTATTAGGAAATTGGCAGGGTTTTTATGAAAATGAAAGTATAATGTTGCAAGGGAATTATTCCAAAAACAAAAAAAATGGTCTTTGGAGTGGATATTACAACAATGGTCAATTGATGTATGAGCAAAATTATGTTGGTGGAGTTAAACATGGGAAAGGAAGTTATTATATTTACGAATTTTCTTCTTCAGTAAAGGAAGAGATTATTTATGAAAATGATAAAAGAATAGGAAGTGCCACTTTTTACGTGTTAAATAAAGACACCAATCATTATGAAAAATCCGATGCTCAATTTAATAGTGAAAGAAAATATAAATATTTTGAAGAAATGATAAAAAATGGCTCTTTAGAGATATTTCCACAATTTGAAAGTTATACTTATGATCATAATGTATTTAATGGGAAAGGTTCAATAACTTATACTGATTCTTCCAAGGAGATTTTTTACTACAAAAACGGTGTGCTTGATGGGAATGCTTTCAGTAATAATGCTGATGGAACCAAAGAAAAATTTATATACCAAAATGGCCTAAAAGAAGGAGTGGCGGAAATCATTGGAAAAAATCAAGAAATAGAAACATTTCACTATGAAAATAATGTTAAGGAAGGTTGTGGAGAAATTCTCTTTAAAAATGGAAATGTTTTGCTATTTAACTATGTAGACGGCAAAAAAAGTGGACCTGCCACCCTTCGATTAAAAAATGGAGACATTGAGGAATTCAATTTAGAGAATAATCTAAAAGAAGGACTGGGAAAATATACATATACAGATAAATCCTATGAAGTATTTACATACAAAAATGATATAAAAGAGGGAAAAGCAAAATATTTTTTTATCAATGGAGACAGACAAGAATACATATATATCAATGGTGTTAGAAATGGAAGTGCCGTAAGTACCACCAGTAATGGGGAAATAATTACTTTCAAGTATATTAATGGTACCCCTGAAAATTCTTTTCTAAAGGAATTCCCAAATGGAGAAAAAATTCAATATTCTTTGAAAAATTCTAAAGTTCATGGAATAGTAAAAAAAATCCATATAGATGGTTCCTATGAAGAATTAATATACGAAGATGGAATTGTGAAAGAGAATTTAGTTTGCAATAAAAACTAAAAACTAAAAAATTAAAAGGCTCAATAATTACTGAGCTTTTTCTTTTGACAAAAATAAGCAGCCTCCCTACTTATAGCAGTAGTATTGGTTTATTTGGGGATATACCATTAAAACATAGGATTTTCAAGGAAAAAATAGGGCTTAATGTAGATGACAAAATTGAAAAAATGTGATATGATATAGTGTAATGATAATCAACTATAATTGAAAATTTTTTAGTTAGGTTAGGATATTTGCTAGCATTTTTGCTTGTGAAATTTTAATCTTTTTTAAAGAAAAAAGTTTTCAAGGAAGTGAAGTTTTAGAAGAAGTAAAGTTTTCAGAGAAAAAAGCTTTTAAAGAAAAAATTAAAGCAGGTGAATATGGAAAAAATCAAGATAAAAACAGAATTCATAAAGCTAGACCAATTGCTAAAATTAGCTGGAATCGTAGGCAATGGAAGCGATGGGAAATACCTGATACTGGAAGGCAATGTCAAAGTAAATGGACAGCTAGAAACAAGAAGAGGAAAGAAAATTTATCCTAAAGATGTAGTGGAAGTAGGAAGTGAAACAATATCAGTGGAATTATAGACTGGGGTGGTATTTGTGATAATTTCAGAAGTAAATTACATAAATTATAGAAATCTTAAAGATTCGAGTCTAAAGTTTTCTCCCAAGATAAATCTTTTTTTTGGTAAAAACGGTCAAGGTAAGACAAGTTTGTTGGAGGCTATTTACTTTGCTGGAACTGGTAAGAGTTTTAGGACCAAAAAACTAAGCGAGAGTGTGAAACATGGAAAAAATAAGAGTGGAGTTTACACCAAGTATATAGATATTATCAGTGAAAAAGAGGCCATAGTAAAGTTAATTGATGGAAAAAAAGAATTTTATTTTAATAAAAAGAAAGTTCCCTATGATGAATACTATGGTAAAATAAATATAATTTCCTATATACCAGAGGACATTTTGCTAATAAATAGCAATCCCAGTGTAAGAAGAGATTTTTTTGATGGTGAAATTGCACAATCTAACCAAGAATATTTTCTTCTGATGAAAAACTTTGATAATCTACTAAAAATAAGAAATAAGTATTTGAAAGAAAAAAAATATAAGGCAGAGGAATTTTCTATCTATCAAGAGGAATTCATAAAAATTGGTGCTCAAATAATCAAATTTAGATTGGAATATGTGAAACTTTTGTCTTCATTATTAAGCTTGAATTACAGAAAATTATTTGATAGCACCACAGAGTTACTTTTAGTCTATAGTTGTCATTTGGGAAATTTAAAAAAGATGTCCCTAAAAGAAATAGAAACTTTGTTGTGTCAAGCAGTAGAAAACAAGTTTTCTCAAGAAATAAGATATGGATTTTCTCTAGTAGGGCCACAAAAAGATGATTTTTTATTTTTGCTAAATTCACATGAAAGCAAATCTAATGCTTCTCAAGGAGAAAAAAAATCAATAATTTTTTCATTGAAGTTGGCTGAAATAGATATGGTCTTACGTGATAAAAAGGAAAATCCTATTTTGCTATTGGATGATGTGACTTCATATTTTGATAATACACGACTTTATAATGTCCTAAACTATCTTGAAAAGAGAAATATACAGATTTTTATTAGCTCAATTGAAAAATTGGATATCAAATCTCAAAATTTTTATATAGAGGAAGGAGAGGTCTTCTTATGATGACAACAACTTTAAAAATGGTCGTTGGAGAAATGATGGAAAATAACCCCAAATTTAAGGTGGGGTATTTGAGAGCTAATTGGAAAGAAATTGTGGGAAATTTAGAAGACAAATCTTTTATCCATTATCTAAATGGAAAAACAATAGTAGTAAAAGTTGATAATTCTATGGTACTACAATTTATGAGGATGAATAGTCAAGTTTATTCAAAAAAGATAGAAAAATTGTTATCAGAAATATGTCTCATAGACAAAATGGAAGATGACTCAGGAAAAAGCAAATCAAAAGAAGGTGAGTCAGAGGAAAATAAGTTTGAATTAATATTTAGAGTTGAAAATTTAAAAAAATAATAACAATATTTAGTAAAAATTTAAGTGAAAAGTTTTTATGATTTTGGAGGTAAATTTAAATGAGTGATGAAAATATTATAGTTACAGAACATGAGGAGCATTATGATGCCTCGGATATAACAGTCTTGGAAGGATTGGAGGCTGTTAGAAAGAGACCAGGGATGTATATTGGGACTACCTCTGAAAGAGGACTTCATCATTTGGTGTGGGAAATAGTAGATAATGCTGTGGATGAGGCACTAGCAGGGTATTGTAACGAAATATTTGTAAAAATACTACCTCAAAATATAATAGAAGTAGTGGACAATGGAAGAGGGATACCTGTGGATATCCATCCCAAGCACGGAAAATCAGCACTTGAAATTGTATTAACTGTACTTCATGCTGGAGGAAAATTTGAAAATAATAATTATAAAGTATCTGGTGGTCTTCATGGGGTTGGAGTCTCAGTTGTTAATGCTCTTTCTGAATGGACAGAAGTAATAGTAGAAAAAGCTGGTAAGATGTGGCATCAAAAATACAATAGAGGAAAACCACTGGAAGATGTAAAACAAATTGGAGAATCTGAAAGAACAGGGACAACAGTGAGATTTAAACCAGATGGTGATATATTTGAGACGCTTATTTTTGATTTTAATACATTAAAAAATAGATTAAAAGAATTGGCTTATTTAAATAAAGGATTAAAAATACATTTGATAGATAGCAGAAAAGAGACCGTGAGAGAAGAATCCTTTGAATTTAAAGGTGGAATTTTGGATTTCTTGAAGGAAATCACAAAGGAAAAACAAGTAATTACCAAAGAACCTGTATACATGGATGGAGACATTGATAATGTAGCGGTTGAAATCTCTTTATTGTACACTACAGAGCAAAATGAAATTATTTATTCCTTTGTAAATAATATTAATACCCATGAAGGTGGAACCCATGTAAGCGGCTTTCGTACAGCTTTGACAAGGGCAATAAATGAAGTTGCCAAGGCTCAAGGTCTGATTAAAGATAAAGATGGAAAATTAGATGGTAGAGATATAAGAGAGGGGGTAGGAGCTATAATATCTGTAAAGGTTCCTCAACCTCAATTTGAAGGACAAACTAAGACCAAGCTTGGGAACTCTGAAATAACAGGCATTGTATCTTCCATAGTCTATTCCAATCTAAAGATTTATCTGGAGGATAATCCTAACGAATCCAAGATAATAGTGGAAAAAATACTAATGAGCAAAAGGGCAAGGGAGGCAGCTCAAAAAGCTAGAGAAAGTGTACTGAGAAAAAATCCTTTGGAAATTGGCTCACTTCCTGGTAAATTGGCTGATTGTTCGTCCAAAGATCCTGATGAATGCGAATTATATATAGTGGAGGGGGATTCTGCAGGGGGATCTGCAAAACAGGGAAGAAATAGACATACTCAAGCTATTTTGCCATTGAGAGGAAAAATATTAAATGTAGAAAAAACCAGCGTTCATAAAGCACTGGAAAATCAAGAGATTAAAAATTTAATAACTGCCTTTGGTACTAATATTGATTCTAATTTTGATTTGAAAAAGTTGCGTTATGCCAAAATAATAATAATGACTGATGCAGATGTAGATGGAGCTCATATTAGGACATTGTTACTTACGTTTTTCTACAGATATATGGTAGATTTAATCCAAAATGGAAATATATACATAGCTCAGCCTCCATTATACAAAGTTTCTGTTGGTAGAAAAATGCAATATGCCTATAGCGACAAAGAATTGAGAGAGGTCACTTCTGCTTTGGAGGGGGAAGAGAAGAAAAAATATACAATTCAAAGATACAAAGGTCTGGGAGAGATGAATCCAGATCAACTTTATGAGACTACTATGGATCCAAATGCAAGGACACTTTTACAGGTAACCATTGATAATGCAAGGGAAGCAGACATGTTGTTTGACAAACTAATGGGAGATAAGGTGGAACCTAGGAGGGAATTCATAGAAGAACATGCTGAATATGTTAAAAATTTGGATATATAAATCATTGGGAAAATTTGGAGGAGTAATTTAAATGTTAATTTTAGATAATGTAAACAATAGATATATAGAAGAAGAGCTAAAAGAATCGTACTTGGACTATTCCATGAGTGTAATAGTCAGCAGAGCCTTACCAGATGTTAGAGACGGACTAAAACCAGTACATAGAAGAATATTATTTGCCATGAATGAAATAGGACTTACCCATGACAAGCCATTCAGAAAATCAGCCACTGTGGTAGGGGAAGTGCTGGGTAAGTATCATCCACATGGAGATTCTTCTGTATATGGAGCCATGGTAAGAATGGCTCAAGATTTCAACTATAGATATTTGCTAGTCAATGGACATGGTAACTTTGGTTCCATAGATGGTGACAGCGCAGCTGCCATGAGATATACAGAAGCTAAACTACACAAGCTTAGCAGTGAATTATTAGAAGATATCGACAAAAATACCATAGATTTTAGAAAAAACTATGATGAATCCTTAGATGAACCTACAGTATTACCTGCAAAATTCCCCAATTTATTATTAAATGGAGCAGTGGGAATAGCAGTGGGAATGGCTACTAATATTCCGCCACATAATCTTAATGAAATAATAGATGGTACTTTGGCAGTGATAGACAATAAGGAGATTACTTCTTTTGAATTGTGCGAATATATAAAGGGTCCAGATTTTCCAACTGGAGCAATAATCGAAGGAAGGCAAGGAATAGTAGATGCCTATACAAAAGGTAGAGGAAAGATAAGAGTAAGAGCAAAAATAGAGATAGAAGAGCTGAAAAATGGGAAGGCCAATATCATTGTGACTGAGATTCCATACCAATTAAATAAAGCATCTCTTATATTAAAAATAGCGTCACTAGTGAAAGAAAAAAAAGTAAGTGGAATATCTGATTTGCGAGATGAGTCCAATCTAGAAGGGATTAGAGTTGTAATTGAAATAAAAAAAGGAGAAGATCCTGAGCTAATATTAAATAGTCTTTTTAAGTTTACAGAATTGCAGACGACATTTGGTGTAATAATGCTTGCTCTTGTAAATGGAGTACCAAAAGTATTGACATTAAAAGAAGTCTTAGTTGAATATATAAAGCATAGATTTGAAGTAATAGAAAGAAGGACTAGATTTGATTTAAATAAGGCAGAAAGAAGAGCTCATATTTTAGATGGCTATAGACTGGCTCTGGATAATATTGATAGAATTATCTCTATTATTAGATCATCTGCTGATGCTAATACTGCAAGAGAGGAATTGAACAGTAAATTTTCTTTTTCAGAAGAGCAAGCCAAAGCAATATTGGATTTGAGATTACAAAGATTGACAGGATTAGAAAGAGAAAAAATAGAAGCAGAGTATAATCAGCTGCTTGAATTAATAGCAAAATTAAAGGATATTCTTGCCAATGAAGATAAGATTTATGATATAATGAAAAATGAGTTGATAGAATTAAAGGAAAAATACGGCGATGAAAGAAGAACTGTCATTGAAGAAAATCAATGGGATATTACCACTGAAGATTTAATCAAAGATGAAAAGGTAATTCTAACATTGACCAATAAAGGCTATGTAAAGAGAATGGAAGTGAGCAAATACAAGGCTCAAAAACGTGGTGGGAAAGGAGTATCCAGCCAAAATACTATTGAAGATGATTTTGTAGAGAGTATAGAATCAGCATCTAATTTGGATACTTTGATGATATTTTCTAATCAAGGTAGAGTGTTTAACCTAAAGGTCTATGAAATTCCAGATTCTTCCAAACAGTCAAGAGGAAAATTAATTGGAAACATAATTAAACTTAGAGAAAATGAAAAGGTTCGTTCTATCATAAAAATAAGAGATTTTATTCCAGAACAAGAAATAGTTTTTGTAACTAAAGAGGGACTTGTGAAGAAAACATCTTTGTCAGCTTTCCAAAAGATTAATTCTTCTGGGCTAAAGGCAGTTAAGATTAAAGATGATGATGATATAATTTATGTTGGATTGATAGAAGAAGTGGAAAAAGAGCATTTGTTCATAGCTACCAAATTAGGATATTCTATCAGATTCCAATGTAATGAAAATATAAGAAGTACTGGAAGAGATACAATGGGAGTGAAAGGTATCACTATAAGAGCAGAAGATGAAGTGGTATCTGCAATGCTAGTGAAAAATCAAGAAATAACGGTGCTGACAGTATCTGAAAATGGATATGGAAAACGTACCAAGATAGATGAGTATCCACTACAATCAAGGGCTGGAAAGGGTGTAATTAACTTGAGATGCAGTGATAAGACAGGAAATGTAGTCTCTGTATTGGCGGTGGATGATGACCACGAAATAATGGCTATTTCTTCAGATGGAGTGGTAATAAGAACTCCTTTGGAGGCCATATCAGTACTAGGAAGAGCCACTCAAGGTGTGAGAATAATGAAAGTGGGAGAAAATGAAAAATTAGTCTCTATTACCAAAGTACAGTCAGAAGATGACTTTGAAGATGAAGAAAAAGAAAATCAAGAAACTAAGAAAGATTTGGGTCAAGGACAGATGGATTTCTTTGGAGTAATAAACGAAAACAGCACTTCAGAAGAAACTCTAGCACCTTCAAGTGAAGATGTAAATAAAGAAATTTCTGCAGAAAATAATCAAGAGGAAGAGGATGAAGAAGAGGTTGGAACAATAGATTAATCTATAATTAAGTTTATAAATTATAATTCTGTGGAGGTGTGTCAAATGAGAAAGGCATTGTTACTTTTTGGAAATGAAATTGATAGAGAAAAATTAGTAGAAAGTGCATTATATCTGCAAAATAATTGGAATTTTGAAATAATTCCTTTATATATAAAGGATATCACCCGTGAAAAGGTTATTTCTACCACAGGTAATGGATTTTTATTGGGTGGGAGAGCTCCTATTTTGTCCCAAGGATGGGATGAAGTAGAAAAAGTAGGAATAAATAGTATAAAAAAAGTGCTTAAGGAAAAAGAACTCAAAAGTGAATTGGTAGTAGATATTGGGATTGTTTCTGATGTAGTCACAGAAAGAATGAAGTCATGTGATTTATTGATTATGGGTAAAAACGAAGTCTTCAATGAAAGAACAATAAGTATTTTAAAAGGAAATTACAAATCAATTATTTTTATAGGGGATAAGGCTTTGACTTCGATGGATAACATAGCCATTGCTAATGATGATGGGGTCAAAATTAACAGAAGTTCTTATCACTATACATTAATATTTCCAGAAATAAATAAATTTACTTCTCTAGTCATAAACAAGACTTTGGAAGAAAATTCATTGCAGGCATATCTTCAAAGCAAGAGTAAAGTAGTAAGTCATGAGGAAATAAAAACAGATAATTATGATGAAGTAATAGAAAAAATTGACCAATATGATATATTTATTATGGGAAATCTTAGTAGGAGCTACTTTTTTGAAAAAATAATAGGCAAAAATGGTATTAAATTACTTGAAAAAAGTAAAGCTCCAATATTTATTGGATAAGGATTATAAAACAGATGAAAATATTGGTTGTTTCAGATTCCCATAGGCGATTGGACAATTTGATAAAAGTATATGAAAGAGAAAATCCAGATATTGTTATTTGTGGTGGAGACCATGACATAGATGTTGAGGAACTCTCTTTCATATATCCAGATTCAAAATATGTCATTGTGTCAGGTAATTGCGATTATTTTTATAGCAATTATCCCAACGAATTAAAGATAATAATAGAGAATTTTAAATTTTTTATTACCCATGGAGATGCCTATAGAGTAAAAAGTGAATATGACTTCATATACAAAAAAGGTGAAGAACTATCTTGTGATATAATAATATTTGGTCATACCCATAGGCAATATTTAGATATTAGCAGAAAGATAAAATTATTTAATCCTGGGGCTGTATTGGATGGCAACTATGGAATTATCTTGATAGAGGATAACAAAATTGAATTTTTGCATAAGAAATTATAGATATTTAGTATTAATAAAATATAGAAGTAGTAAAACTGTTTAATGGGGTGGATGAAAACATGATAGAGAGAATTGACGCTCTAAAAGAATCATTGGAAAAGAGCATTAAAGAAACAGAAGTTTTGAAAACTTTAGATGACCTAAAAGTAAAGATACTTGGAAAGAAAGGTGAACTCACAGAATTATATAAGGACTTGAAAAATCTTTCTAATGATATTAGACCAGAAGTAGGAAAGGCACTAAATGAGGCAAAGGAATATATTGATGCACTTTTTGATGAAAGATTTAATCACTTACAAAACATAATAAGAAAAGAGAAATTAGAGAATGAAACTATAGATATTACATTACCAGGAAAACCCATTGAAAAAGGGTCTTTTCATCCTATTACAGAAACTATGGATTTGATAAAAGAAATATTTATTGATATGGGATTTGATGTGGCTGATGGTCCAGAAATAGAAAAGGTGGAACTTAATTTTGATGCTTTAAATATACCCAAAAACCATCCTTCCAGAGATATTCAAGATACCTTTTATATAAGTGATGAAGTGGTATTGCGTACCCAGACTTCCCCAGTGCAGATGAGATATATGTTAAAACACAAACCTCCATTTAGAATGATTTCCCCAGGGAAGGTATACAGACCAGATTATGATATATCCCATACTCCTATGTTTCATCAGACTGAAGGATTAATGCTAGGAGAGAACGTTTCATTTGCAGACTTAAAGGGAATATTAACACATTTTGTGAAAAAAGTCTTTGGAGAGACAGAAGTACGTTTTAGACCTCATTTTTTCCCCTTTACAGAACCTAGTGCAGAAATGGATGTACAATGTTCTGTCTGTCATGGAGATGGATGTAGAATGTGCAAAGGTAGTGGTTGGGTAGAAATAATGGGGTGTGGAATGGTACATCCTAATGTATTGAGGACAGCAGGTTATGATCCCAACAAAGTAAGTGGCTTTGCATTTGGAATGGGCATGGAGCGTATTGCCATGTTGAGATATGGAATAGATGATCTTAGGGCTTTCTTTGAAAATGATGTAAGATTTTTGAGACAATTTAAATAATCGACAATATCTTAGGTTAAAATATTAGTGTAGTTAATTGAAAAGAAAAAATATAATAAAGAAGTTATGATTAGCTATATTATGATTGGCTATATATAGTAAAATATATAGTAGAATATATTTGGAGGAAAAATGTTAATATCTTTAAATTGGTTGAAGCAATATGTTGAAATAAAAGAAAGTGTTGAAGAATTGAAAAATACTCTTACCATGATAGGTCAAGAAGTAGAAGCTGTGAATGAATTGGGAAAGAATTTGGAAAATGTTGTAATAGGAAAAATAGTACAATATGAGAAGCATCCTAAAAGCGACAAAATGAGTGTATTGTTAGTTGATGTTGGAGATGAAGCTCCATTACAGATAGTGTGTGGAGCTCCTAACCACCAATTTGCTGATAAGGTGGTAGTTGCTAAGATAGGGGCAGTATTACCTGGAGATTTTAAGATTAAAAAAGCAAAGAAAAGAGATGTAGAATCCCAAGGAATGGTTTGTTCGGAGACAGAGCTGAATGTAGGAAATGATTCTAGTGGAGTTATAATTTTGCCAGAAAATGCTCCAATAGGAGAAGAATATAGAAAATATGCCAAGATAGATGATGTAATTTTTGAATTGGAGATTACTCCAAATAGGCCAGACTGTTTGTCTTATTTAGGGATAGCCAGAGAAATAGCAGCATATTATAAAAGAAAGGTAAAGTATCCAGTAGTAATCTTAAACGAGACTATCAATCAAACTTCCACAATAATGAGTGTAAAAATAGAAGATGATGAAAGATGTAAGAGATATTTTGGCATGGCAATAAGAAATATTACTATAGGGGAGTCCCCAGAATGGCTAAAGACCAGAATAAAATCTATGGGTCTAAATCCAATCAATAATATAGTCGATGTGACTAACTTTGTAATGTTTGAATACAATCAGCCATTACACGCATTTGATTCTGACAGGATAGAAAAAAATCAGATAATAATCAGAGCTGCTGAAAAAGGAGAAAAAATTCTGACTTTGGATGGAGTAGAAAGAGAATTAAAAAATGGTGAATTGGTAATAGCTGATGGAATAAAGCCACTAGCTTTGGCAGGAATTATAGGAGGAGAATCATCCAAAATAGATGATGCAACCAAGAATATATTTTTGGAGATAGCCTATTTTGAGCCAGAAAATATAAGACACACAGCCAAATTTCATGGGGTAAGCACAGATTCTTCCTATAGAAATGAGAGAGGAATAGATATTGAAGCAATAGAGGCAGTAGCTCAAAGGGCAGCATCTTTGATAGTGGAAGTTGCAGGAGGAGAAATATTATCAGAACCAATTGATAAAAGAGTAAAAAACTCAGAAAAAACTTCTCAAACAGAAATATCAGTGGATCTAAAAATCCTAAATAAATTTATAGGAAAAACCTTAGAATATGATATAGTGGCCAAAATAATCACAAGTCTGGGAATTGTAATAAAAAATATAGACCAGAATAAAATTACAGTGATATCCCCCACATACAGAAGTGATTTAGTATGTGAAGCGGATATATATGAAGAAGTAGTAAGAATGTATGGTTTTGAAAATATTGAGCCACATATGCCAATGGAAAATATAGAATCTGGAACAACAGATCCCGTGATTGCTCTGGGTGATTTATCCAAAAAAATACTAAGAGAAATAGGGTTAAATGAAGTAATAAATTATTCTTTTATTTCTAATAAAGCACTAAAAATATTGAATATAAAAGAGAAAACCATAGAACTGAAAAATCCATTAAGTGAGGACATGTCATTGATGAGACCTAACTTAATATATAGTCTACTTTGCAATGTAAGAGATAATCTAAATAGAAACTTTACTGATTTGCGTTTTTTTGAAGTTTCAAAAGTCTATACAACAGGGATGGAACTTGCCAATGAGCCTTTAAATGCTATTATTACTCTAGCAGGGAGACCAGAAAGAAATTTGTGGGAGCCTAAAGGAGAATCCTATGATTTTTATAAACTAAAGGGATATGTATCAGCGTTTTTGGAAAGCCTAGGAATAAAAAAGTATACATTGGAGATAAGTAATGATACGAACTTTCATCCAGGCAGAAGTGCCGATATCAAAATAGGTAAGGATTTGATAGGGACTTTTGGACAAATTCACCCTGAAATAACAGAAAAAATGGAAATTAAAAAAGAAGAGGTGTACATAGCTAATATCAACTTAGAAAAATCAAGTAAATTTATATCTAATAAAATAAAATATACTTCCTTGATAAAATATCCAGAAGTAACTAGGGATTTGGCTATTGTTTTGGATAAGGGAGTACTAATAGGGGATATGCTAAAGGACATAAAAAAATCATCTAATTATATAGAAAAAATAGAGATTTTTGATATTTACAAAGGAGATAAAATTGCTCCTGATAAAATGTCAGTGGCAATAGCCATGATACTGAGAAGCAAGGATAAAACCCTTGATGAAAAGGAAATCAATAACACAATGGAAAATGTATTAAAAGTAATTGGAAAAAATTACAATGGTGAAATTAGACAGTAAAAAAGAGATTGTGAAAATTAGAAAAGATATGAGGTAGTTCAATTGAAATTAATAGTTGGCTTGGGAAATCCAGGTGATAAATACAAAAATACAAGGCATAACATAGGATTTGATGTGATAGAAAAGTTAGCTAATCATTTTTCTATTGCTGATAAATATCAAAAATTTCAGGGAATTCTTTGGGAGACTACAGTCAAAGGGGAAAAAGTCTTACTTTTGGAACCGCAAACTTACATGAATTTGAGTGGAAATTCTCTGATTGCAGTGATTAATTTTTATAAATTAGACCCAACTAAAGATTTGTTAGTGATATATGATGATATGGATTTGCCTCTGGGAAAAGTCAGGATTAGAAAGAAAGGAAGCGCTGGAGGTCATAATGGAATGAAGTCCATAATATCTCATGTGGGGCAAGACTTCTACAGGATAAGAGGAGGAATAGGCAAAAGTCAAAGTGGTTCAATTGATTTTGTTTTAGGAAAATTTCCCAAAGAAGAAAAAGAAATAGTAGACAAAATGTTGGAAACAATAAAAAATGCAGTTGTTGATTTTACAAATAACGTTGATATAGATGAAGTAATGCAGAGATACAATTAAAATTATATTAAAATTGCTAAGTAAAAATTTTAGCAATTTTATTTTTTTTGATTGACATATTATATAATATAGGGTAATAAAATAATATGGAAATAATATACTGAATAAATGAATTTGTGGAGGCTTTAATGGATAATATTATTTTGACAGTTGGAATGGGAATCATAGAATATTATATGAAAAATAATCCTGAGGAGAAGGAAGTATCAGAGGACAAAATATTAGAGTATTATAATAAAGAGGAAATAGACAAACTAAAGGATGCGATTTTGCTGAGGGAAATAATAGCTCTTAAAACTCTTATTGATAAAAAAATATTTACAGGGAAAAGAGTTTTTTTATTGGGCCATGACACCCAAAATGGCATAATAGCAACTAATATATTGGAAAAAATATTAAAAAAATATAAAATATCCAATAATGTAGAAAAGAGAATAATCAAGAAATTAAACAAAAGAAACTATTCAGATTTTAATAATGTTGGTCTAAGAAATCTCATAGACGAAATCAACAAAATAGTGAAAGAAGAAGTAGGTAATAGAGTAAATATCTGTATGTGTCCAGCTGGTGGCTACAAAGTAGAAATATTTTTAATGGGGTTAATGGCTCAGATATTACATATCAAATCATATTTTATGTTTGATGAATTTGATAGTATCAGTGAAATTGCCCCTTTCCCTTTACGAATTGATTATAATTTTTATTGGGAACATTGCGAATTTTTTAGATCATTTGAAGAAAACGAGTATATTTCTCCAGATAAATTAAAAGAATATTTGTTTCCAGCCTCTAGATTAAGCCAGTTTGTGGAAGAGTTAGAAATAAAAAATAAGAAAGTTGTAGGACTTTCTGCATTGGGGGAGTATTATACAAAACTTTCCACTGATTTGAGCAACCTTCCAATCAACAGAAGCTCTTATTCTCCATTGGACAAAGAAATAATATTGAGAGTGGGGATGATACCAGAATTGGAAACCCTTATCAATTCTTTAAAGAGTTCACCCTATGTGACCAAAGTAATTTTGACTTATTTTAATCCTGATAGAAATTGTACTTCTTCCAGATTTTATTTAGTCAATAATTCTCAAAATGACCAGATTATATCCTTAGAATATGCTTGCATGGATGGTGGAATAGCGGGAATAGATATCTATACAGTGGGTAGTACCGAAAATGAATTAAGATCTCTAGTTGCATATTTTAATGGAAGCTTTATACATTAAGAAGAGAAGTATAGGTATAAGATGTCATTTTTATTGGGATAATAATTGAAAGATATATGGGGACATGAGGAAAACTTGCTTATTAAAAATTAGGTTGAGAATTATAATTCTCAACCTAATTTAAGATTATTAATTTATAAATTTTAGTAGAGCCACTTCTTTATAAAATTTATTTCTCTTTTACTCATCATCTTCTTCCTCATACACATATTCATACTCTTCATCATTATCAATAGATGAGGCATCTATGTCAATTGAATCAGTTTTGTGTTTATTATCATAGTCATCATAGGAGATTAGTTTAAACATTTGATAGAAAAAAGCTCTTATCAATCCATGAACTAGTACAGTTATGAAGATTGAAATAAGATTTTTTACTATATCTGAACTATTATAAAGAAAACGAGTGGAAACCAGATTTAAAATAATTACAAAAATATTACTGCATATATTGCTGAAGAAATAATTACCAAAGGTATATTTTTTATCTCTTATCCAATATATGAATATTGGCAAATTTAAAACTACAAATGAAATTAATCCAGAATTTTCTATTAGTTTTGATGAGAAAGCACTGTAGATTCCCAATAAAATCTCAAATATTCCAGAAAAAACCACAATTATAAATATATACAAATCCAATTTTTTTCCCATATATCCTCCTTTGGTTCTTATTTCTTGCTCTCAACAAGTAATTTTTTGTAATATGAATGTGTTAGATGCAGAGCTGCTATGGGATTATGGCCCGTTAACCTGTCCTTTGTAACTAAAGTGGTAGACAGTGCATTTGAATATTTGGTAAAAAGTGAATCATGACCTACACAAAGACCTACCACTACATTTAAATCGGTATTTTGGCTATTAAGTATCCGAGCTTGCAACAGAGGATTGCATGTGGGTTCATACTTACCAGAGTTTATTTTATGCTCCTCAAGAATTCCAACGTCAGCTTTATCAATTGCTCCTACCTTGCAAACTGCACTGTAGTATTCAAGATGATTGGCTTCTAATATCTTAGCAAAAATCTTGGATTCTTCAATAAGTCCCATGCAAGTGGCTATTCCAATTTTTTTTGCATTTATCCTACGAGCAAATTCAATAATTTCTTCTACTCGAGTTTTAGTTCCATAAAAAATTCCTTCCACTTCCGCCGAAGCACGGGCAACAACTGCATCAGAGCACTCTCCATTAAGATATTCTTTTATTTCATGAATGTCTTTTTCAATTGTATGTCCATCTATTTCTTTCAATGTTGGACAAAATTGAGGAAATTCTTTTGTTCTACTTTGGCAATTATAGACACCACAATTTGTGCAACTAAAATTTTCAATTATTTTGTCTTTTGATGATGTATTACTTTTAGAAGTAATTTTCTTACTCAATATTCTGCCTCCTTTAATAATTCGTGTTTTACCAGTTGAATTTGTTAAATATCTAAAAATTTCTTAATATTATAACTCTAAAATTTGTTATTTTCAACCTTTATTTGTAAAAAACATATGTGCCAATATAAAATATTATGATATACAAATTATTGGTTGACAAAACAAAATAAAAATATTATCATTAAACAGAGACTTAATATTGCTGTAAAAATTTAGGTTGCTAAAAGTATGGTTGGTAAGTTATATTTCAAATATATAATTTAACAAGCATAATAAGAAGTACAAATTTTATTCTTTAGTATTTTCTTTTTAATTTATTATTTTACAGTCATTTAATGTCAACCTAGAAAAGATATAAAAGGAGCGTTACATGAGTTTTAAAAAATTATCATTACTATCTTTAATTGCCACATCAGCACTTTTTGCTGTATCCAATGTGGAAGATCCCACCTATGAAGTAGATTTAGGTAGCAGTATAATCTATTCTAGCACTGGTTTTGAAACTACCATAAGAGACATAGCAAGTACACCAAAAGTGATAACTTCTCAGGAGATAGAGGATAGACAGTACAGCACAATAGGTGAAGCATTGAGAACTGTTACAGGTCTGGATATAATCTACGATACCTATGGAAAGCCTATTATTAGTCTTAGAGGTCAAGGATACGACACTAGCAGTAATTATAGAGCAGAGAACAACATAAAAATCATGATTGATGGAATCCCAAATGATACTCTGGATACGAAATTTGGTGGAACTCCAATGAGTTCAATTCCTATGTCCAGTATTGAGAGAATAGAAATAATACCAGGAGGCGGAGCTGTAGTCTATGGAAGTGGTACTGTAGGAGGAATAGTCAATATAATCACCAAAAACAGAGCTGGCACTCATGGTGGTATCAATTATAATTATGGTAATGCTTCAGGTAGCCTAACAAACATCTTTGCAAGTCATTCTGTAGGGAAATTTAATGTTGACTTTACTTATTCAAAAGAAAATGGAACCAGATATAGAAAGCATGACAGTACCAACATGGATTCTTTCATTGGAAAATTGAGATATGATATTTCTGATGATCAAAAATTGGAATTTAAATATACATACATTAGTGAAGAGAACAAATATCCAAGTGCTTTAAATGGTGCTCAATTGAGAGAAGACAGAAGGCAGAGTGGAATAACAAATGGTTCTCCCAACAAATACAATGTGGATACAAAAGAATACGTACTAACATATACAAACAGAGTCAGTGATAGTTTCGAATTTGATGTTATGGCTTACAAAAGATATAGGGATACAGATAATTATACTCTAAGTATGGGTTCTATTAGTAAAAGTTATTCTGAAAATGAAAAAACTGGTGCTAGAGCCAAGGGAAGATATGTCTATGGGGACAATAGCTCTCTAGTCTTTGGAATAGAATATGTAAAGGATGAGATGTTTAGAAGTGGAACCACTTCATACGACTTGTCAAAGGATACCCTTGCAATTTTTGCATTAAACAGTTATAGATACAATAAATTTGATTTTATTCAAGGGATTAGATATGAAAGAGCCGACTACGATGTACAGCGTTTCTCAAGAGGGATAAAAATAGCTGAAATAACTCCCACTGAAGATGAATTTGCATATGAACTTGCTGTTAATTACCACTATTCAGATACTGGAAATGTATACTTAAAATATGAAAAGGCTTTTCTACTTCCACCTACAATGACATTGACAAATAAAAGTCAAGAAACAAGAGATCCAGTCACAGGTGTAATAACACCTGAAACATATTTTTATAATAATATAAAACCAGAGCATTCAAACACTTTTGAAATAGGGATAAGAGATTCCATTGGTAATACTCATCTAAGCGCTGTCTTATACCATACTGTGACCACAGATGAAATAACTGGAAGACAGCCATTCTACTCTATGCCCACTGGAGGTACAGGAGTATGGATTGAGAATTACAATATTGGAGAAACATCAAGAAAGGGAATTGATCTAGGTGTAGAACATTATTTTGAAAAACTGACTTTAAGAGGAAATTATAGTTATGTAGATGCCAAAATAAAAAAAGGTAGATATAGTAATTTAGACCTTAAAGGTACCAAAATGACCAATGTAGCTGCTCACAAATTTTCCTTTGGTCTGGAATATAGAGTAACTGAAAAACTTATGTTAATGGGAGATATTACTTACACAGCTGGAATGTATCCTGGTAATACTACTACTGTGCTAGGTGAGGATAGAGGAAAACAAAATCAACATACTGTTACCAATATCAAAGCAAAATACGAAATTACCAATGGCTTAAATTTATATGCTGGTATCAATAATGTTTTAGATGAAAAATACAGCTATTCTGTTGCTCAAAACGGGAGTACAGATTTTAATTATAATCCTGCTCCAACAAGGAATTACTATGTAGGATTTAGTTATAATTTTTAACACAGATTAACTAAAAATATTGATTGTTTATCAAAGATAGTTGCATTATTTTGCCTAATGCAGCTTTCTTTATACCATTTTTTTAATCTAAGGAGCTTCTTCTATGAAAAAAATATTAATATTAACCCTCTTCATAACATTTTCTATAGAACTTTTTTCTTTTGAAATAAAAGATAATCGTATATATGATTCCAGAGGAAATAGTATCGAAATCAAAGAATATAAAAGAATAGCTATCATTGCACCTGCGGCAATTGAGACAATATTTTTATTGAATGGGGGAGATTCCATTCTTGGAATAGGAAAAAATGTAAGAAGTCCCATTTGGCCCCAAGAAGAAACAGACAAACTTCCATCTATAGGTAATACTAATAATCCGTCCTTTGAGCAAGTTCTTTCTATGGAGGCAGATTTAATGATTTTAAACAATGCTGCACTACGAACGACAGAACTATTAAATAAGATAGATATTCCTTATATTATCCATGATACACCCAACGATATAGATAGCATTTTGGAAAGTATAAAAATATACGGTAAACTTCTTAATAGGGAAAAAGAAGCAGAAATTATTTACGAAGATTCTCTGGCGATACTTGAAAAAATTAAAATCAAAACAGCAGAAAATCCCCTAAATTTAAATGGGTTGATTCTATTTTCTAGTTCTCCTTTGGTATCCTTTAGTGGTGATTATCTACCTGGGAAAATTCTAACTGCTTTAGGAGTTGATAATATCTCTGGAGATGTAACTGGAAATATGCCAGTTCTATCTCAAGAGCACCTTTTGGAAAGTGATGTGGATGTTATTATTGTTTCTCAAAATATGGGGACAATTCAAGAAATTTTGAGGAGTAATCCCATACTTGCAGAGACCAGAGCAGGTAGAGAACAAAATATTATGACCTTTAATACCATTGATTTTTTGAGGGGGTCTCCAAGGGTATTTAGTGCTATGGAAATTCTCTATGAAGAATTGGAAAAAATAAGTAGAACAAAACAATAATTTTTCTACAGATACTAAATATTTAGTACTAAAAATCTAACAAAATTTTTTTCAAATAACCATTCTAATGATAGAATTTTTTCCTATAATAATTTGTTATTAATAATAAATATATAATATTCAAATTATTTGTTGACAAAACAATACAAAAATATTATTATATAAAAGATTAGTTAATCAAAGTATATTTTATTTGAGTTCCTAATTTAAATTTAGTAACTATAAAAGAAATTCAATTTTAATTTAGTTAATTTTTGAGAATATGAGCAAATATATTATTTTTTGGAAGGAGATTAGAATGAGTATTAAAAAATTATCTTTATTATCTTTGATCTTTACATCGTCTATTTTTGCCAGTTCAATTATAGATGATTCACTTTATGAGGTAGATTTGGGAAGTAGTGTTATCTATTCAAGTACAGGATTTGCCACTGAAGTTAGGGATGTAGCTAGTAATCCTACAATAGTAGTAAGTGAGGAAATAGAGCAAAAACGTTATACTACATTGGAAGAAATACTGAGTAGTATTTCTGCTATTACTGTTCAACAACAAATGGGGATGCCTATAATAGATATGAGAGGGCAAGGATCTAAAGCAACTACCAATGTGCAACTTTTGGTAGATGGAATTCGTGCCAATGTAACTGATACTTCTCACATGGGGACTCCAGTTAATACCATAGCTGTGAGTCAAATAGAAAGAGTTGAAGTAATTCCAGGAGGAGGGGCAGTATTGTATGGAAGTGGTACCTCTGGTGGAGTTATCAACGTAATTACTAAAAAACAAACTGGACCTCGTGCAACAGCTGGATATAGATATGGAAGTTATCAAAACAAGATATATGAAGTATCTGCTGGTCATACATTAGGAAATCTGGATATAGATTTGTCCTATACAAAAACAGAAGGAAATGGATACAGAAAATATAGCACAGATGAATCAGATTATTTTCATGGAAAATTAAGATATGATATTAATGAGGATCATAGTATAACTTTTAGATATACCAGATATGAAAGTGACTCAGAAATTCCTGGCTCATTGAGTAGAATTCAGCTTAGAGAGAACAGAAGACAAAGTGGTCTTAATCCCGGAAATATTAACGAATGGAATAGAACCAAAGACGAATTTGCTCTAGAATATCTTGGGAAAATTTCTGATAATCTAGAATTAAGTTTGCTTGGATATTATCAAGATACAGATATGCATTACACAAGTGTAAGTCCTGGTGCTGCAACTACTATGGTTACCAATGCTGCTTTTGATGATTGGAAAAAAGGCGCCACTGCAAAATTAAAATATACCTATGGTAGAGATGATAGTAATATCATTGTAGGTATTGAATATTTGGAGAATGAACTTAATAGAGTTATGAATATGCATGGGATTATGCATATGGCTGGAGATAGAATAGTAGCTATGAATGGCCTTGATATGAAATCAGTAAAAGAATCTATAAGTGGTTTTGTACTAAATACATATAAATACAATGATTGGGAATTCATACAAGGATTTAGATATGAAAAAGCTGATTATACTATGAGTAGGAAGAACTTTGGATCTACAGTTAATCTTGATGGTAGTGTAAAGAAACAAGATAACTTTGCATTGGAATTGGCAGTCAATTATCTATATTCAGATACAGGTAATGTATATTTGAAATATGAAAGAGGATTTACTTCTCCAGCTCCAGCTCTTATCACTAATAGATATGCTACTACCCATCCCGATCCTACAAAAGCGGGTATCTATTACTACAATGATCTAGATTCTGAAACATATAATCTAGTAGAATTAGGATTTAGAGACACTATTGGAGACAATGCATCAGTAAGTGGTGCTATATACTATAATTTAATGAGTGATGAAATAAGAAGTTCAGGGCATGCTTCCAATACTCAACATTCAATAGAAAATATCAACCTTGACAAAACAAGAAGATATGGTTTAGAGTTATCTTCACAACAATATCTTGGGAAGTTTACTTTCACTGAAAGTTATAATTATGTAAATGCATCAATCAAAAGTGCCAATGATAATGGTATAAGCTACAGTGGTAAAAAAATAGCCGGAGTTCCAAATCACAAACTATCTCTTGGTGTAATGTATGCGTACAATGATAGATTTAATATTGGTGGGGATGTTGTATATAATAGTGCTTACTACCTTAACAACAGGAATATTGGTGGAAAACAAAATAGTTATGCTACAGTTAATCTTAGAGCAAACTTCAGAGCTACTAATAATCTTGATATATATGCTGGTGTAAATAATGTTCTTGATAAGGAATATTATAGTTATGTTTCTTATTCTACTTCAACTGGAGAGTATTCTTATGACCCAGCTGATAAGAGAAATTACTATGTAGGATTCAAGTTTCAATTTTAATTATTAAATATGGTATTTTTATCTCCCCTAAAAATAAAAATACTTGATAGGAGTTTTTATGAGAAAAATTTTTCTATTGATATTCATTTTTATTTTTCAAATAAGTTATGGACATTCAATAAGTCTACCTCAAGGAAATTTGGAAATAAAAGATAATAAAATAATAGATAGTTATGGAAATTCTGTAGAAAAAAAAGCTTATCAAAAAATTATAATTACTGATCCTGCCATAGTTGAAATTTTCTATATTCTAGAAGCGGAAGAGAACATTCTAGCTATAGCAAATCCTACATTAAGTGGCATTTATCCTGAAGAAAAAACTGATAAATTGACCAGAGTAGGAACCATAAGAAATCCGAGTATAGAAATGATCGTCTCCTTAGAGCCAGATTTGGTTATTACGTATCCTGGTACTACAGGTCTGGCTGCAGATTTGAAAAATATGGACATTCCGGTTCTTACTACAATTGCCACTAATATTGACAGAATATATGAAAATATCGAGCTTTGTGGCATTGTCACTGGGAAAGAGGAGTTGGCTCAAAAGATTATTACACAAAGCAAGAATAAAGTTGAGAGTCACAGAGAGAAAAATAAAGACAAGAAGAAAATTAGAGGAATAATATTATTTTCCACATCTCCAATGATGACTTTTTCTGATGCCACTCTTCCAGGTGAAGTCCTACAAATATTAGGAGTAGAAAATATTGCAAATCAAACAGGTATGGAAATGCCTATCTTATCAAATGAATTTATTCTGGAGGAAAATCCAGATTTCATAGCTGGATCCATGTCCATCAATGATTTGGAAGACTTGAAAAAAAGTATAGCAATTCTTGCTGATACAAAAGCTTTTAAAAAAGGTAATCTTTTCATAATAGATTCCAACAAAATAGTAAGAGGTTCTCCTAGAATTTTTGAAGCAATAGATGAATTGGCGGAAATACTGGCTGCACTGAATTTAGAGGACAATTAATAAAAGTAATAAATAAAAGGAACAAATAAAAGGAACAAATAAAAGGAACAAAGGAAAAAGGGCTATGTTGAGAGCCCTTTTTCTTTTAAAAATATTTAGTTAAATTTTTACATATCCACCTAATAATTTAATTTCGGTACAATATTCCTTTATCATTACAATCATCTGACGAGTTTTTTCATCAGCAAGATTTCCAACCAATTCCACATGAAAATAATAGTGCCAAGGTCTGTCTACTATGGGGTGAGATTTAATATTTAACATATTAAATCCATTTTCTGCTATGGCTACCAAGACCCTAGCCAAAGCACCTACATCATGATTTACAGTGAATAAAATTTGAAAATAATCTCCCTCTTCAGCATATTCTTTGCTGATAACTATAAATCTGGTAGTGTTACTTGTGATAGTATTAATATTGGACTTTAATATTTGAAGGTTGTACAAATCAGCAGTGACTTTGGATGCAATAGCACCTTTTGTTACATCTTGTTCGTCACTAATGTATTTTGCAGCTATAGCTGTGTTTACTGAGGAAATTATTTGAAACTTATTTTCTTTGAGATACTCCATTGATTGAGAAATTGCCTGGGGATGAGAATAGACTGTCTTTATATCAGATAAAACAGCTCCTTTTATTCCAAGGAGATTTTGGTCGATTTTTAAATCCAAAGTTTTATTTATAAAAATATTAAATTTCCTAAGGAGCCCACTTACTTCTCCAACTTCACCTGTGTAAGAATTTTCAAAGGGGATAACTCCATAGGTCACTTTTTCTTCTTCTACAGCTTTGGCCACATCTTCAAAGGTAGGATAGGACCTTAATTCTTCGTTGGGAAAAGCCTTTAGAGCTGCTAAATGACTGAAAGCTCCCTTTATTCCTGGATAGGCTATTATATTGCAGTTATTTTTTTTCGTACTTTCCATCAGATCTCTTCCTTTTTTGTGACGTATATTCCTTTCTCATTTTCATATGTAACAAATCCTGGTTTGCTACCTTTAGGTTTTTTCATGTATTTTCTTTTGGTGTAATCTACCAAGACTTTTTCTCCTATATTGGAACCAGTAAAATAAGCTGCGATTTCTGCACCTTTTTCTATCATTTCATCGGTAATTTTATCAATATTATTTGTTTTTAATATTACATGGGAACCAGGGATGTTTTTACTATGAAACCAAAGATCTTCCTTATCAGCAACTTTAAATGTTAAATAATCATTTTCCAAATTATTTCGACCATATAGAATTGTAGTACCTTTGAATGATATTTCTCCATAGGTTAAAATTTTATTGTTTTTCTTACTCTTTTTGACAGATTTCTTTCCAAAAAAATTGTCTTTGTCTCTGATTATTTTCTCAGACAATAACTCTTCATAGATTGCTTTTAAATTATCTATGGAGGTACTATTGTTCACGAATAATTTTAGGCTCTCAAAATATTGAAGCTCATCACTTATTTGAATATTTCTTCTAGTATTGGCATCCAAACTTCTTTTAATTTTATTATATTTTTTATAAACCTTCTCTAAATTCTCGTTTGGAGAGAATTTTATATCCAAAGGAATTTCAACTTCAGCATCATTATAAAAATCATAGACTTTAACAGAGGCCATTCCTTTTTTAATATTATAAATATTGGCAGCTAGAATATCTCCATATTCTTTGTATTTTTCATAATCTTGATTATTTAGTTTTTCTTTCTTCAAAATATTTAAAATATTCTTGTTTTTCTTTATCTTTTTTTCAATTACATCCAAAAGTTTATTTTGCATAACCTCAAAGGAGTTGGAAAGACTCTTTTCTGTGATATATTTATTAATAGCTTCATTGAAAGTAGATATTTCTTCCATTTTATCATAAGATTTTGGCTTTATATCAAGAACACAACCTAAAATAATTTTTTTATTTTTATAATATATTCTAGGACTTATCCTATTTTCCAAAAGTCTTTGATATTCATCAAAATTATCAACATTTTCTAAAAATAATTTACCTATTCCTTCAACTTCTTTTATTAAGAGATTTTCTTTTTTTATTTTTAAAAATAACTCCTTATCCACCTCGTAGGGAGAAATCTTAGGAGTAATTATAGGTTGTTCGTATAAAACTCCGGGAAATAGACTACGGAGTCTATTTTCTTCAATGGAAAACCTTTTAAGCAAATCTATTATTTTGTTGTCATCACTTGTAAATATAAAATTAGAGTATTTTCCCATTAGTTCAAAGTAAATATAATATATTTTTTCTTGACCCAATTCATTGATTTTAGAAAACTTAAACACCAGTATTCTATCCAATCTTAATTGACTGATATCAATTAATTGGGCATTAATTAATAATTTTCTCATGGTATCAGTAAGGCCATTACTGGACTCAAGTACTTCTTCTTTAATATTAGTAATATAACACACTGGAAAAGAAGCGTTACACGAAAAAATGAGCTCTCTTCTTCCAAAATGAAGCGACAATGAAAGGTCAGTATTTTTTGTTATTTTGTTTATTCTTTTTTCTAGCAAATCACTTTTTAATTCATCTTTGATTTTACTCAAAGAGACTCCATCAATGTAAAACATTTTTACTCCCACTATCGTACATATTTTCCACAGAAATTTTATTTTTCTTTAATAAATCTTTTGACTCCCACTAGATTTTTGGCATCTAAAATATTCAATTTTAACATTTTTTTCTTAGGAGTCTTAATTGCAAAACTTTCCTTTTCATTGGATTCAAGGACCTCTAAAATACTGAAATTTTTGATTCCATGGTCTGAGAAAAAATTTTGCACAATGGGGGTACCCTTTATCTCCACAATAGAAACCTTCGTTCCCACTGGAAACTCAGTGATTACCATTGGTCTAAAATATCCAGATTCATTTTTGAGAGAATTTAGCATACTCTCATAAACGTCTGTAAAACTTTTTAATTCATCATCAGGAATATTTTCCGTAATGCTAGACATTATCATTTCATGATAACTATCATGGTATGCCAGTGCATCAATCCCACTTTCTGTCAATGATACAAAAACCTTTCTTCTATCTTTTTCGGATCTTTCTCTAGCTATAAATCCTTTTTCTGTTAATTTATTTATAGCTACAGTGGCTGTTCCCATAGTAATATCCAATCTTTCAGAAAGTTCGTTCATAGATACTGTCTTATCTCCAATGGCTTCTAATATATGAAGCTCTGTATGGGTTACAGATTTTAATCCGATCTTTAGTGCAGCATTACAGGTTTTGTCAAAAACCTTCTGAAAATTTCTGAATACATCATTTAATTTGTTTATATCCATATTTACACCTCTTTTCCTTTTAACAATGATATTCGTTCTTTATAATTTCCTGAGAATATGTAGGAACCTGCTACAAAGATATTGGCTCCAGCCTTAATACACTTATTTATATTTTTATCTGTAATTCCACCATCCACTTGGATATCTATAGTATCATTCATTAATCTTACTTCTTTTATTTTATCAACCATTTTTTCTATGAAACTCTGCCCACCAAAACCGGGATTTACACTCATAATAAGTACCATATCCAAGTCATCTATGACATATTTTAGAGCCTCTGCTGGAGTAGATGGATTGAGAGAGACACCGACTTTTTTTCCTGTATTCTTAATTTGATGTATTGTCCTATGTAAATGAATAGTTGCTTCACTATGAACAGTGAGGATATCTGCTCCAGCCTTGACAAAATCATCAATATATCTCTCTGGTTCATCAATCATAAGGTGTACATCAAAGGGTAAATTACATTTATCTCTAATTCCATTTATTACCAAAGGACCAATGGTCAAATTAGGAACAAATCTACCATCCATTACATCTATATGAATATAGTCAGCTCCTGCTAATTCAAGAGCACGTACTTCATCTCCAAGTCTACTAAAATCAGCTGATAAAATAGATGGAGATATAAGTATATTATCTTTCATATTTGTTCCACCTCGTATTTTTCATGGTTAGATATACTTCTTTGTAGAAATCATATCTGGTTTGATATATTGTATTTTTTTCAACAAGTTCTTTAATCCCGCATTTAGGCTCATTTAGGTGTTGGCAGTTTAAAAATTTACACTTTATTTTGGGGTCATTAAATTCGGGAAAAAGTCCTATTAATTGATGGAAATCCAATATGTTTGGTAGCTCTATTGAAGAAAATCCGGGAGTATCTATGATATATCCATTCTCTCCAAAATGAATCAACCTTGTTTCTCTGGTGGTGTGCTTTCCACGCTTTAATTTCTTGCTTGTTTCTCCAGTCTCCATTTCTATTTTATTTTGCATTTGATTAATCATGGTAGATTTTCCAACTCCGCTAGGACCAGAAAAAGCAGTAATTTGTGCTTGAAGTTTATTCATCAATTTGTCCAGATTAATATTTTTTTTGACAGAAATATAAAATATGGGGACATTTATAGTATTTAAAAAAGTTAAATTTTTCTTTATTGTATCTAGTTCATTTTCATCAAGTAAATCTATTTTGTTAATGAGAATAATAGGGGGAACTTTGTTAAAAAAGCTATTTAGCACTAAGATATTTAACTTGAAATAATCAATTTGTGGGTCTTTACCTGAAAATTGTATTATTATATTGTCAATATTGGCAACCAATGGTCTCTCCAGCATATTTTTCCTTGGAAATATTTTCTCAATGGCCAAATCATCTCCAATTTCGACGCTATCTCCCACCACACAATTTTCTTTATTGTCATTTCGCTTTAATATTCCTCTAAGACGACATTCATAGACACTTCTCTTTTGGTCTTCCACATAGTAAAAACCTTTAATTTTATTTATGACTACTCCTTTAATGATAACAATTCTCCTCACCTAGAATCAAAGTTATAATCCATAGGATTTTTATTATTCTGAAGCGTCCTCTATATTGCCGCTATCTTCAATATCAATATCTCCGCCATCCACATCATATTCATCAATTATAATTTCTTCTGCTGGTCTTTCCAAGTTACTTCTATTGACCACAAGATTAATGGTAGTACCTACTCGAACTCTCACTCCTGGAGCAAGACTAGCCTCCAAAACTGCTCCATTGTACACGTCTGGATTATCTTTGTGTGAAATTTGTCCTACTCTTAGTGACAGACCTTCTATTTTATCTCTAGCAACTTCCAAATCCACTCCTTCTAAATTAGGAACACTGACTTCAGTAAATTGAGAAGTTCCACTTATTAAAAAAGAAATCCTGTCTCCCCTTCGAAGTAATGTGTCTGTTGCTGGATCAGTTGAAATCACTTCGTTGACTGCTCGATTGGTTCTGATACTGACAACTTTATCTACAAACAATCCTCTTTGTTCGGCCAAAGATCTGGCATCTAAAAAATTCATTCCAACTAAATTAGGAATTTCTACCAAGGCATTACCTCTACTTACCCAAACTCTTATATTTCTTTGCATTTTTACTACTTGACCAGGTTCAGGATCCTGCATGTATATCTCTCCCATTGGATAGTGAGAGTACTCTTGTCCAACCATCTTTATATTTAGACCATATTCGTCCAAAGCTCTTTGTGCTTCATCCACCACAAATCCTTTGACATCAGGAACTTCATAATATGCTTCATTAAAATAAGTTTTTTCAGCTATTTTGATGATAAAAAATACTGATAAAATTGTACATATGATAGATGAAATGTACATAAATCTTTTTAGCATAAATACTCCTTCAAATAATTTTAACTTCTACTCATGATATCATAAAATGTGGTAAATATCAATATTTAGTTGAAAAATATCTAGTTAATAGTAATCAATAACGAAATTTAGTGAAGAATCAAAACCAAACTTTTATTATTTCCTTTATTATTTAATTATCTAAATAAATAAATTTTTCTATCCAAAATTGGAAAAATTATGATACAATAATATGATTAAAATACTTTCAAATGAGAGATACGCCAATCTACAGGCTTAGATAATAATCTAATCAATATTTTTGAAAGATGAAAAAATGCAAAAGTCGAGTAATTTACTATTTGTAGGTTTTAAGGGAAGGTTTTGTTGAAAAAGGAAAAGTGCATTATTAACAATATTCCTGCAATTATATGGGGAAAATCATCAAAAAAAGTTTATATTTTTATACATGGAAAAAATGGGAATAAAGAAGTTGCTGTGGATTTTGCAAGAATTGCAGTGAATCATGGATATCAGACATTAAGCATTGATTTGCCAGAACATGGTGAACGTGAAAACGAGAAAAATTCTTTTGATCCATGGCACATTATACCCGAGTTAAAGACACTTCTCAATTGGGTAAAAGATAATTGGACAAATATTAATCTTCGAGCTGATAGTATAGGTGCTTGGTTTAGTATGTTAAGTTTTGCAAATGATAACTTTGAAAATTGCTTATTTGTGTCCCCGATTCTTGATATGGAGATACTTATTCGCAATATGATGAGATGGTCCTTTGTTTCAGAGGACAAATTAAGACAAGAATTGGAGATATCAACAGATTTCGGCGAAGTCCTATCTTGGCAATATCTTGATTTTGCAAAAAAAAATCCAATAAAAAAATGGAACTTCCCAACAGCAATCCTATATGCTGGAAAGGATAATCTCACAGAGAGAAGTGTAGTTGACGAATTTGTTGGAAAGTTCTTGTGTCAATTGACTATTTTTCCAGATGGAGAGCATTGGTTTCACACATTGGAGCAATTGGAGATATTAAATAAATGGACAGAAATTAATATTTGCAACTTATAGAAATTTTTCTGAGCATTCTTAATAAGAAATATGATTATAAATAGGAAATAAAATGCTTGGTTCCTTCTATGATATCTCCTTTTTGGATTTTTTCTAATAACTTATATTTTTCATCAATGGATAAAAATGGTATAAAATAATTTCCATTTTTCTTCACAGAGATTTTTTCTATCATTTCTTCATGACTATATATTATCAAATTAGATGGTATTTCATAATTATCATCTATTTTTTTATTTTTTTCTAAAAGTTTGTTTTCTGTGTTAACATCATAATTTTCATCTACTATTAATAAATATTTTATTTCCTTTTCCTCTTCTTCTATTCTTCTTAACTCAAGTATATTTTTTTCATTTGGATTATATAAAATATAATAATCATATCCTGTATTGAGTTTATCTTTTATATCAATAAATTTTGTCAAAAAATTATTTGTATCAATCAAAAATTCATTGACTAGTAATGATTTTAGCCCCCTGTTTTTATAATAAAGAGCTATGGTTTTTATTATAGTATTAATCCCACGTCCTTGTTCCATTCTTACTAAAACATTACTTTTTTCTCTAAAGATACTTCCCAATATTTTTTTTTGAATACTATTAAAGGGAAAATCTCCTATCAAAAACTTCTTTATATCTGTGAAAATGGCAGCTTCTTTGAGAGCAAAACTTTCAAAGGAGTAATCTCTGTCTATTATGATATGTATTCTAGTATTTTCACTGTTTTCCTCAGTGGACTTGCATGTTACACTAAATTTATAATTGTAGTATTTATTTAATTTTAGTATATTTTGTGCTATTGAGCCATTGAGAGAATCTATATAATCTCTGTTGCTATATATTATAACATTACCGTTTTCTATTTTTAGATGTAGAGATTTTTCATCTATATTTTTACGAGTGTAGACATATAATTCCAAAGGAAATTGCAAATTATGGAGACTTTCACTCTCGTATATTTCATCAGAAGCATCACTTTTTGATTTTTTTATATCAATGATATCTAGTTTGACATGATATCTTTCTTTAAATAAGTCAACCTTTAATTTGAAGGCTATATCAATGGTCTTGGTCTTAGTAAGTTCTTCAAAGATGTCTATTCCACCAAAAAAACTACAATTCTTGATTAACGAATTGCCTTTTATGATATTCATCATCAAATGTTCTTGGGTCTTTCCTATTATTCTCAAATTTTCGTGGGTACAATTGTTCATCACAAAAATTGGAGTAGGATTTTCTGGTCCGAAGGGCTCCAAAAGGGATAATTTATCAAAAAAATCATGAGTAATCTTACAAATAGGTAGCTGACTATCTATCTTAATATTTTTTACCATTTCTTCTTTACGCAAGTGCTCATTTACATAGTCAGTGAATACTTTTTTAAATTCATCTAGCTTGTCCAGAGAAATACTAAATCCAGCTGCTGCCCAATGGCCACCATATTTAATTAAATAATCAGAAAATTTTGATAATGTCTCTGTAATATTAAAGTTTTCTATACTTCTACATGAAGCCACTGCTATATTTTCATTTTCTTTTATTTCGTAAATAATAGTGGGCTTATAATATTTTTCTGACACTTTGGAAGCCACTATTCCTATTACGCCATGATGAAAATCCTTTCTTCCAAATATTAGTATATTATTTTTATTAAGATTTTCTTTTTCTATAAAATTAATAGATTTTTCATAGATATCATTTTGGATCTCTTTTCTTTCATAATTTTGATCCAAAAGTTCAATCATTATCTTATTTAGATTGACCCCTTGGGGAGCTATTAAAAATTCCACTACTTTTTTGGCATCCTCTAGTCTACCAGCAGCATTGAATATTGGAGCGATTCCAAATCCAACATCACTTCCCTGAAATTTTCTTTTTTCATAATCTGGGAAAAGTTTTCTTGTAAGCATTTTTAATCCTAAAAATTTACTATTTTTTAAATTTTGTAAACCCAATTTAGCAAAAATACGATTTTCTTCCACCAGTGGAACGATATCGGCAATAGTTCCCACTGCCACGATATCTAGATAATCGTAGGCTTCGTTTTTTCTGTCAAATTTCTCATAGATAGCCAATATGAGCATAAAAGCAGTTCCAACTCCAGCCAAATATTTAAATTTATATTGGTTTTCTGTTCTTTTGGGATTTATTACAGCATAGGCATGAGGAATTTCATTGTTAATATCATGGTGATCTGTAATTATTATCTCCATTCCCAGTGAATTACAGTAATCTACTTCTTCCACAGATGAAACTCCGCAATCCACTGTAATTATAAGATTTCCACCATTCTCTCCAATGGATTTTATTGCATCTTTATTTAATCCATATCCTTCATCTCTCAAGGGAATATAGAAATTTACCTTGGCTCCTATTTTTTCTAAAGTCACGTAAAGAAGGGAAGTAGAAGTGATCCCATCTACATCATAGTCCCCATAAATCCAAATTTCTTCCATATTTTCTATAGCTTTTATTATCCTAGTTACAGCTTTTTCCATATCTTTCAAAGTATAAGGATTGGAGATATTTTCCTTTTTTGTATTTAAAAATCTATCTATTTCTTCCTCTGAAGAAGTGTTCCTATTTTTTAAGATTTTTTCCAAAAAAATATCATATTTTTTTGGAAAATTGGCATAATTTGCTTTTTCTGAAGACTTATATATCCAATTTATATTTCTCACTAATACTCCCTTTAAAAACTTTAAATAAATTTATTACAGATATTTACAATAATGAATTTTGCGATTATTCTTGAATAATTTTCCTGTATTTATTATAGCATTCTTTTTTTCAGTTGTCATTTGGTTTTTATTTTAAATAAAAATTACAAAAAAAACTTGATTTATTATAAAAAAAAGAATTATAATATATCTGGATTATTAATCAAGATTTGCAAGATAGGGGAGGATTTAAAAATGAAAAAATTATTACTAACAAGTCTCTTCATTAGTTCTTTTTTGTTTGGAAGATGGAGCACTTGGCAAAGAGTGAGTGGTGTTGATGAAAGAAATCAGCCTATTGAGAATGTTTACATGGCTGCCACGTATAATGATAATGAATTAACTTTCAAATCAATTGTTTTGGTCAAAAACGACAGTTTGGTTCTTGGATTGGGTGAAAAATTTGATATAGGAAGCTCTGATACCTATACAGTTAGATTCAGAATTGATTACAAAAAAGATGTCCAGTTGACAGGCGATATTCTTTCATCTTATACTCTGGCTCCCACTGAAAGTGAAAAATATGTTTGCTTTGATGCCTATTATCATGACAATCTAGAAGCCTTTGAAGCATTATCAGCTGAAATGGAAAGCGGAAGTGTGTTTAAGATAATTACAGTTCAAGATGGAAGGGAAAGGTTGCACCAAATACCCCTGACTGGATTTTTTGCCATTTACAAATCAATTGAATAGAATATATGAATACTTTAATAATATAAAAGAAGCTCTTTTTGGAGCTTCTTTTGTGTTGTAAAATAAACCACTTGCTATGCGAGTGGTTCTGAAAAGCCAAGGGCTATGAGTATGATAAAAAATTCTCCTTTGATATAATAGATTAGGTTTGCCAACCA